>Ga0123357_10000183_pt1 | contig 57952 bp, 46 predicted proteins | sample TergutEmb28metaG_FD_89873 | JGI IMG/M metagenome (GOLD analysis project Ga0123357, IMG submission 89873) | Embiratermes neotenicus P4 segment gut microbial communities from Petit-Saut dam, French Guiana - Emb289 P4 | ecosystem: Host-associated > Arthropoda: Insects > Digestive system > Gut ...
TCGGCATCTGTCTCGTTGGCAGATGGAATTTCCGGCATCGCCGCTCCCAGAGAATACCTCCGACTAAACCGCTTTCAAGTTGACGCGATTTCATTGTAGGGGCGCAGCATGCTGCGCCCCTACGGATTTGAGCACCGCACCGCAGCCGCCAACGAGCCAATCGCGAAAGAGGGCGCGTCAAATCGAAAGCGGTCAGCGTGGCTTGCGAATGCTGCGCTGCTCGGCCTGCCGAGCCTCGATCACGCCGAGTGTGTGCGGTGACTCACCGGGCATACGACGAGCAAGCCAGCCGATGAGCGTAAGCCCTGCGGTGCGCGCTTGTGCTGGCATTTGCGGCTCACGAAGCAACCGCGTAATGTCGCCGATAAGACGCGCGCGCTCGCACTCGTCCGGGACGTTGTCGCACGACGCCATGGGTTCGCGCTCGCAACCTGCACGCGATGCCGTCCGCAATGCCAGAAGGGCTTCGACGGTAAGCTGCGAAGCGTTGCGCGAAGAAGGCGCCACGACCCCCCGGCGCTGCCTCGCATTGCCGCTGGTCATTGGGCCGCTTGTCGTTGAATTGTACATAGGCCTCAAAGGAGTCATGGTTCGCTTGTCGCCGTTGCCATGCATCCGCGTAACGCGGAGAAGCCTACCGCATAGCGCAACAAATCGCTCATGCAAGCCGGGCGTGAAAAAAAGCATCGCCCTTCGCGATCCACCGATCCGCTGCGACCTAAACAGCTCTGCAATGACGCATTGACCGACCAACCCAAGCTCCGCACGTCAATGGGCTGTGCAGGTCAACGCACGCACGAATGTCGGTTCGCCAGCAGCAGCAGCAGCAGCAGCGCGTGTTGCCGAGGAAAGTCAGTCCATCGTAGCGCCGCGCAAAAGCGAGAAGAAGGGCGTGCGCATGCGATGGTTTCGTATCGCGGCCTTCGTTCTATGCTTTTTTCTTTTTGGGCGAACTCTCGCCCACGCTGATTTGCACGCCGCCTACAGCCGCATTCGCGACGTTGGACCGCTTGCCTTCATCATCCCCCTTCCCTTTCTATTCGTCATGATGGCCGACGCGTGGACATGGCAGCGCCTGCTCCGCGCGCTGGGTCACAAGGCAAGGCTTCACCGCCTTTTGCGCGTGCGCTTCGCAATCGAGGCCATCACGAACACAGTGCCCATCGGAGGCCTATGGGCCGACACACTTGGTCCGGCCCTGGTCTCGATGACCACCGGGATTGCCGTGGCTGATGTTTTCGCGGCGTCCACCGCAAAACGCTGGGTGCTCATTCGCATGCATAGTGCATACGTTACGTTGTCTGCAGCGTTCGGTTCGGCGGCGATCCTAGGCGCCTCGATGAACCTCGTGGGCAATCACGCGCTGCTGGTGTTTGTGCTGCTGAGCGCGCTTGGCCTCGTGCTCACGTCGATGGGCATCGAAGCCATTGCGTCGCGCGGCCAAGTAGCAGGGCGCGTTGCAAGGCTGCTTTCTCGATTGCGCCTCCAGAGGGTACAAACGTGGATTTCAGCCAGGCACCACCACTTCGCATACGCCGACGCGCAACTCGGCCGGCTGTCGACGGACGTGGCAGCCACGCGCGCGGCAAGTTTTCGACTTGCGTTCTTTTGGCTACTGGAAGGCTTCGAAACATTCCTCATCTTGAGGCTGCTTGGCGCGCCGCTCAGTCTTATCGACGTCATGTCTTTCGACGCGGCGCTATCCGTTGTGCGCTCGGTCGCCATCTTCGCGCCGGCGGGCATTGGCGTGCAGGATGTTGGTTACCTCGCCGTACTCGAAGCGTACGGCGTGCCCGACGCACACGCGATTGGGCCCGCGTTCATCGTGCTCAAACGCTTGAAGGAAGCGTTCTGGGTACTTTTTGGCTTTGCGATGCTCGCAACCCTGCGCAAGCGCAAAGCTAAGACCAGTTTCAGGTTGACGTGAGTGGGAGTTCGAGTCGGGATACAGGCACGTAGGGCGCAGCATGCTGCGCCCCTACTTTTTGTTCGGAACTGACTTCCACGTGACAACGCGAAGTGCGCGAGCAAGAACGCGATCGTCTCCAATGCTCATCTCGTCGGTCGTCCAAAGCCGAAGGCGTGCAGCCTTCAACCCTGCCTGCACGATCGCACGGCGCTCTTCGATGCCTTTTGGGTCGGTCACCGCGTTCTCGGGCAAAGACGAAAGCGCGGCACGTACAAGAACGCCCGCATCGCGCCCAATCGCGGTCCAATAGGTTGGGCGGACGCCGAAGCGCTCCATGAAAACGCGCATGTCGTCGTCGCCTGTCTCCTCGGGACGGCTCGCTGCAACGGGCACGAGCCCCGCCGACGCGCTCAGCACCACGATGCCGTTCGGCACGTCGCGTGGTGACACGCCCGCCTCGAGCGTAAGCGCAACGGGCCGCTCTGCCGACGCGCGCGGCGAGTCTGCAAGAACGCGACGCACATCGCGGAGCAGATCGCTCGCGCATCCGTTGGGCCCTGACACAAGCCATCCCTCGGCGCCGGACACAAGCCAATCGGTCACGGGAAACCTCGTTTTTTTTGCTTCGGCGAGGGCGACGTCGCAACGAATCGGGGCGAGCAGCGCGAGACCGCTGCCCGCGGCCTCGACAGCCTTGCCCGCCATTTCGTCTTCCCGCGTGTCCGCGACGAACGCCGCCTTCGCCGTTCCGTGGTCAACCAAGGCATGGGTCAACATCTCGAGCTCTCGTTCGACGCGCTCGCCAATCACGAACGCCGTGGTTTTTGGCATGTGATTGGGGCTTGGCGACGCGAGCAAAAGTACCGCTACTCCGCTCTGCTCGCTCCAGCGGCTCGCGCGATCCGCGCTTTTGCGATCAAAACCGCCAAGAATCACACTTGCACCCTCGCCCGCGAGTTCCTCCATGGCAGCGCGCGCACTCGCATCGCTACCGCCGTCGTTGCGCGTGACGAGCCGGACGCCTACGCCACCGCCCACGCCGCGCGGCAGATCGAGCGCCCACGAAACGCCCCGCACCACGTCAGCCGCTTCATCACGAAGCGCGCGGCTTCTGGTCGGCAAAAGAAGGCCGACGGTTCTGCCAAGCACGATCGAAAGCCCGCGACGACTCGACGCAAGCTCGCTCAGTTCGAGCCCGGTGTCGCCGCCGATCTCGGTCGCACTTGCAGCGCTGACATCGTATAGCCATCGTGCGAGAGCCGCGTCGTTCGTGTCCACCGCGATGCGTGCAAGTCGGGCCGCAACGAGCTTCTGCGTTTCACCGCTGAAGCTCGTTGCCCCACCGCTCGCGCGCATCGTGCGGTACGTGTTTTCGAGTACCGCGCGAGGCAAGGTTCCAAGGATCTCGGTAATTTTCGCCCGAACGCGATCGCGATTGTCTTCGCCAACGCCGCGCAGCCATGCATCGAGGTAGGCGAGGGCGTTGTCGTCGTCGCGCGAAGCAATGGCGCTAAGGGCAATTTCTTCGAGAAAAATTTCTCGATCGGCATCGTCGACGATTTTGCCAACGAGCGGACGAAGGATGAAAAGAGCGCTCTTGGGTGCATGATGCAAGCGTAGGCTTCGGGCCTTGGCAACCGTCGCAAGATCGCGCGTTGCACCAGACGGCAGCGACGCGAGTGTTGCCAGCACGCCGCCCGCCTGCGCGAGCTGCCCTTGGTCGATGAGCGCGAAGGCGAGGTAGACCTTCGCGAGAGGTGCCGCCCCGTCGGCGGGGAACTGCCGAAGAAAATCACGCAGGACGGCGATATCGACTTTGCGATCGTGCCAGCCTTGCCAAATGGGCGCAAACGCAACTTCGGCGGCAGGCGATTTGGCGAGCATCGCAGTCGGCTGCGGTGGCCGCGGCGTGTGCGTGCACGCGGAGACGACGAGGCTCGCGCCAAAGATTAGACGATTGCGCAAAGCGGCGCACATGTTCTACTGCATCTTACACAAGACGTTGGTTGACACTGAAACCCACCGCGAGTTACTTTCTGACCTGGAAAAACAGGGGATTTTTTCGATTGTTGCGAGCCCCTGCAACCACTTCTCAGACGGAGACGCTCACCATTATGAAGAAGGCCTCAGCGTTCGCCCTCGGGTTTCTCTGGCGCAGCCGTCACGTCTTTCAGAACGTTGCCATGGCGGCTCCTTTGGCAATGGCAGTTCTTGGCATCACCGCCTGCGCAGACGAGAGCGATCCCAAAACATGGATCAAGCGCCTCGACGATCCGGCGCAGCGCGTGGCCGCCGTCAGACGGCTTGGGCAGTTCTTCAATGACACGATGACAGCGGCCAACAACAACCGCAACGACGAAAAAGTCAAACAGCTCCTCGATGACTCCGTTGAACCGCTCACCAAGGTGTACACCTCGGACAGCGTCGACGACAGAACACGCAACGACGTCATCAAGCTCCTCGCCGACATGGGTGATGCACGTGCGACACTTGCGTTCGCAAAGGCCTTCAAAGACTTCGAGCCAGGCAAGACCGACGACGACGTGAAGTTCGCTGCGCAAGGCACGACGCGCATTGCGCAGGCCGGTAAGCTTACCGATCAGCCGCTGATTGACGCGCTTTGGGACTGCTTCGCGAGGTTCCAGCCGTCGAAAAACAACCGATCGCTCAACTTGGTCAAAGACCTCGAAGCGGCCGTCATGGCGGTCAAGCATCCTTCGTACGGTCCGAAGGCCGTTGAAAAGCTCAGCGCCCCGGTAACCGATCCCAAAGACATGGCGCAGAGCATGGATCAAATCCAGTTCTGGCAGGCCACGAGCACGCGCCTCATCGGCGAACTCAAATTCACCCCTGGCATCAAGCCGCTCGTGAAAGTGCTGCTAACGCCAACCAAGGCCGATCTCATTTTCCCAGTGCGCCTCGCGCTTTCAAAAATGCCAAAAGAAAGCGAACCCATTCTCATCGCTGCACTGAAAGGAACCGATCCCGATTTCGCAGCGCTCGGTCAAAGCTATCCAAACAAAGGCTACATCCCGCTCGTTGCCGAACCACTCGCGTACATCTCGCGCCCGGCCGGTCGAAACGCCATCCTCGATGCGCTGGCAGCAGCGGACAACGACACGAATCGCACGGTGCTCGCCATTGACCTGACGCATTTCCCAAGCAATCCAACGAGCGAAAAGGCGTACCTCGACGCGTATAGCAAGGTCGACGGCAATGCAGCCATCCCGATTATGGGCGGCGCCAACGGGCACGCGATCATGGCACAGTCCGCGGCAAACTTTTTCAACCCATCGCTCACAGACTGGTTGCTGAAAGAAACGGCAGCTGCCAAGGGCGAGGCAGCCTATGCAATGCCGCCAGCGGCTTTGCAGGCAGCCATCAAGCTTATGACGAATGCGCAGTCAAAAGCTGTGAACGATGCGGTTGCGAAGATCCCAGGCCAAGCCATCGAAAAAGACATGTTCAAGGCTGCCTCCGTCGTGCTCGACAAGTGCAAGCAAGATGCAAACTGCTACGTTTCCATGCTTGACACGACCGTGCCGTCAACCCCGCCCAGCGCGAAAATGGGCCACGTAAAAGCCGCGTGGATGGCCGGTATCTATGGCAACGAAAAAACGAAGCAGGATCTCGTTTCTAAAGTCGAGAAAATCAGAGACCGTTCGGTGCGCCTCGCCCTGATCGAAGCCATCGATCACCTTGCGCCGCAAGGCGATGGCGCAACGGCCGACAAGCTCGAGAAAATCGCCGAAACCGACCGCACGGCAGGCCTGGACGCTGCGACCGACGAAGTCTACAAAGTCGCGCTGAAGCTTCGGTCACGCGTTCCTTAGGGCGCGCCACGCGAATGTACTCTCCGAGGAAGTACAATCCCATTAAACCGCTTTCAAGTTGACGCGAGATCGAGGCGGGGCCGAGGAGCGGACCGGAACAGCCTGCTTCGGCTTTGAGGACCGCACCGCAGGCCCCAACGAAGAGATCGCGTCAAATCGAAAGCGGTAATGGCGGATCGCAAAGACCTTGCGCCGCTAGCCGCTCGAGGACGAGGGCAATCTCGGGCAAGCCCCGTGCTTTTGCATAGTGCATTGGACCGCCTCGCCACCGCGGGAATCCATAACCGAAGATTTTTACGAGATCGATGTCGGCGGATCGTAATGCGATCTGCTCTTCTAAAAGTTTTGCGCCAACATTAACCATAGGCAGCACAATCGCATCAACGATCGATGCATCGTCCCACTTGATTTGGTTATAGCCAGCGGCTGCTTTCGCGATGACGCCTGCCACGATTTCCGACGGCACGGGCTTACGACTTTGGTTAGGGTAATCGTACCAGCCAGCCCCTGCCTTTTGCCCCAAACGACCGAGTGTACAAAGCCGGTCGCCAATGGGCGCAAAGGGAGTCTCACCCCTTTGCCGCGCTGCCTTTCGCTGGAAAGCAGCAATATCGAGTCCACCAAGATCTTGAGCTTCCAACGGCCCCATGGGTAGTCCGAATTTGCGCATCGCAGAATCGACTTGGCTTGGCGTGGCTCCGGAAAGAAGCACGCGCTCGGCTTGGGCACGGGTGATCTTGAGCAGTCGATTGCCAATGAAACCATCGCAAATACCAGCTCGAACAGGTATTTTTCCAAGGCGACGTGCGAGCTCGAATGCCGTTGCCACAACTTGTGAATCTGTCTGATTGGTAGGAACCACTTCAATCAGTTTCATGACATGCGCGGGACTGAAGAAGTGCAGACCGATGAAGCGCTGCGGGTGCGCGAGACCAACATAAATCTGGTTTGGATTCAGATAGGACGTGTTCGTAGCCAGTATGGCATCGGCGCGGCAAACTTCCGACAGTTTCGAGAACACCGCTCGCTTGACCGCGATGTCTTCGAACACGGCTTCGATCACGAGGTCGGTGTTGGCCAGCAGGCCGTAGGCGTCGGTGCCGCAAACACCCGCAAGGCGCTCTCGCGCAATCGCTTCGCTGATACGACCACGATTCTGCAGACCATTGACGATGGTTGCTACATTCGCAAGTCCGCGCTCTACCGACTCAGAATCTCGTTCCACCAGAACAACCGGAATCCCCGCCTCCCGCAGCGCGGCGACGATGCCGGCTCCCATCGTGCCGCCACCCACTACGGCTGCCGTGCGAATGTCGCGCGCTTGGATCCCGGACAATTCGGCAGGGCGCAAGGCGGCTCGCTCTGCGAAGAAAACATGTTGAAGCGCAGAAGCTTGCGCCGACTCGCGAAGCTCCAAAAAAGTCTTTCGCTCAAAAGCCATAGCGGCGTTGAAATCCATCTCGCAGGCGTTCCGAATGCACGCTAGCGCCTTGCCTGGAGCGACCTCGCCTTTGGCCTTTGCCGCCACATCTTTCGCTGCCGTTTCCCAGAACTCCGGCTGAATCGCGGGCCTCGGACGCTGAGAAATGGGAGGAGGTAGTGGTTTGCTGAGAGCAGTTTCCGTAAATGAAATGGCTTGCGCCTCGAGGTCACCTTCGACGACGGCATCGACCAGGCCAATCGATGCCGCTTTCGCAGCGCTGACGGACGCCCCGGTCGTGATCATGGCAACAGCAGCCGACACTTCAACGAGCCTTGGCAGGCGAACGGAGCCACCTGCACCTGGCACGATTCCAAGCTTGACTTCCGGCAGCCCTAAGCTCGCAGTGGCCAACGCCACGCGGAAGCGGCACCCCAACGCAATTTCCAATCCTCCACCGAGCGCGCTGCCATGAATTGCCGCCGTCCACGGCTTTGATGCGCTTTCGATGCGGGCTACGACGTCCGGGAGATGGGGTGGCGACGGCACCTTCCCGAACTCGGTGACATCGGCACCAGCGATGAATGTGCGCCCCTTGCAGAGAAGGATCACGGCTCGGACGTGAGGGTCTGCATCGAGCGCGTTCGCGGCGTCCAACAAAGACTGTCGGACGGCCTGCGCAAGCGCGTTCACCGGAGGATTGTCGATGGTGACGAGAGCAAGCGAACCCTGACGCGTGAGAATGACGTTCATTTTCTGAGGTCTCTATACAAAAGGCGGACGGCAAGGACCGCCCGCGCGGAATTCACAACGGCAAAAAAATATATTTGACCGACCGGTCGATCTATGGCAAGTCTTTTTCTGCTTCCCATTTCGCGAGGCGCGACGAGGGCCGGACGAGGCCAGATGAAACACGCGGGCCCAGGAGGACACTGTGGCAGAGTCGATGAGTGTTCGTGAAGAGCTGAAAGAAGGCGTTCTGTGTCTGACACTCAACCGGCCAGAGAAGCTCAATGCCTTCAACGAGGAAATGCATCTGGCCCTTCGTGCCGGATTCCAGCGCGCCAATACCGATCATGCTGTGCGTGCCGTCATGCTGACGGGATCGGGGCGCGCCTTCTGTGTTGGGCAAAATCTGGCCGATTGCGATCCGCGCAAAGGCCCCCAAGATCTCGGTCACACCGTCGAGACCTTTTACAATCCTCTTCTGCGCTTGATCCGCAGAATCGAAAAGCCCATTGTCTGCGCGGTCAATGGCATAGCAGCAGGGGCCGGCGCCAACCTCGCGTTGGCTTGTGACATTACGCTGGCGGCCCATTCGGCTCGCTTCATTCAGGCCTTTGCCAAAATTGGTCTCGTCCCCGATTCCGGCGGCACATGGATCCTGCCGCGCCTCATTGGGGAGGCGCGCGCCAAAGCATTGGCGTTGACTGCCGAGCCGCTCAGCGCCGAAATGGCAGCCAATTGGGGACTTATCTGGCGTGCTGTCCCTGACGATAAACTAATCCACGAGGCCATGACACTCGCCACTGCCTTTGCTGCGGGTCCTACGAAAGGCCTTGGAATGACGAAGCGCGCCATCCAGGCGGCAGCCACGAATTCTTTGGATCAGCAGCTCGATCTCGAACGCGATCTGCAAGGCGAAGCCGGCCGCTCCGCCGACTTCCTCGCGGGTGCTGCGGCGTTTTTCGAAAAGCGCAAACCTGAATTCAAGGGGCAATGACAGCATGTCTGAGCCGTCTCCAGAGCAAATTGCGGAACTTGTCGGCCGTGGCATGTTTGCCAATGACCCTGCCTCGCAGGGTATGGGAATGCAGCTAACGCGGATTGCACCTGGCCGCGCCACGATGACGATGACCGTGCGCGAGTCCATGCTCAATGGGCATCAGACCTGTCAAGGTGGATTCCTTGCAACCCTGGCAGATTCCGCATTCGCATTTGCCTGCAACTCGTACAACGAGATGACCGTTGCCTCGAGCTTCAGCATCGATTTTATGGCGCCCGCAAGGCTCGACGATGTGCTCACCGCAACCTGCCTCGAAGTCTCCAAAGCCGGGCGCACGGGTGTTTACGATACCGAGGTCACCAACCAACGCAACGAGCGGATCGCCGTTTTTCGCGGCCGTTCTTACACCATTAAAGGCAGGCCGGCTTTTGCCGCGTTACCACCAGCCGCATTATCATCGGAGGAAAGCGCCAATGGTCATGATTCGACCCGCCACCGAAGAACTGGATCCAATCGAGCGAGCCAGCCGTGACGAAATCGCCGCGCTGCAGTTGAAACGACTGAAAGCCATTCTTCAGTACGCTTACGACAACGTTGCACACTACCGCAATACTTTCAGTGAAAAGGGTGTGCACCCGAGCGATCTGAAACAGCTTGGCGATCTGGCCAAATTTCCGTTCACCACAAAAAAGGATTTACGCGACAATTATCCATTCGGAATGCTCGCGGTGCCGCGCAACCAGGTGATGCGCGTGCATGCTTCCTCAGGCACGACAGGAAAACCAACTATTGTTGCCTATACGAAGAGCGATATCAATACCTGGGCCGAGCTCGTTGCCCGATCGATTCGCGCTGCCGGTGGCCGTGCCGGCGATATGGTGCACGTGGCTTATGGATATGGACTTTTTACAGGCGGATTGGGCGCACATTATGGCGCGGAACGGGCAGGTTGCACCGTGCTGCCGGTGTCCGGCGGCCAGACCGAAAAGCAAGTCCAGCTAATCCAGGATCTCCAGCCGGACATCATTATGTGCACGCCAAGCTATATGCAAGTAATCATTGAGGAATTTATCCGCGAAGGCGTGGACCCGGCGGCGAGCTCGCTGAAAGTCGGTATCTTTGGCGGCGAGCCGTGGACCCAAGCCATGCGCCGGGACATTGAATTGAAAGCTGGCCTTGATGCTGTGGATATTTATGGCTTGTCCGAAGTGATGGGTCCCGGCGTGGCTTCCGAATGCATCGAATCGAAAGATGGCCCCGTGATTTGGGAAGATCATTTCTATCCTGAAATCATCAATCCCTCGACCGGAGAGGTGTTGCCTGACGGCGAAGAAGGTGAGCTCGTATTCACCTCGCTCACGAAAGAAGCCTTGCCCGTCATTCGCTGGCGTACACACGACCTAGCGTCTCTCTTGCCGCCAACGTCTCGCTCGTTCCGGCGCATGGGCAAGATCGTTGGCCGCAGCGATGACATGCTGATCATCCGGGGCGTCAATCTATTTCCAACACAAATTGAGGAGATTTTGGCCCAACATACAATGCTGTCGAATCAGTACCAGCTCCTGGTAAGCCGCGATGGGTTGCTCGACCAAATGGAAGTGCGCTGCGAAGTGCGCCCCCCCCTCGTGGGCGAGGTCGATGCGGAAAGGCGGCACGAAATCGGTAGATGGTTGCAACATCGCATCAAGACGATGGTGGGCGTTTCAGCCAAGGTTTCGGTACTTCCACCAGGGTCGGTCGAACGCGCGCTTCAAGGCAAAGCCCAGCGCGTGATCGATTCGCGTCTACGCTAAAAACGAATTTAGACCAAATTTCAAGTTGACGAGATGGAGCAGAGGATGACGACTACACTTCAAAGTTTTGTCGGTGGCCGCTGGGTCGGCAAGCAAAGTGCGCAGGTGCTACGTAGCGCGGTCAACGGCAAGCCCGTTGCAACGACGCATGCGGAAGCCATCGATTTTGGCGAAGCGCTTGCTTTTGGGCGCGAAAAAGGCAAATCGCTGCTCGCACTCGATTTCCAGCAGCGCGCTGCACGGCTCAAGGCGCTCGCCAAATTCCTAATGGATCACAAGGAATCGCTTTACGCCATTTCCGCGCACACCGGGGCCACGCGCGCCGACAGCTGGATTGATATCGAGGGCGGCGCCGGTACGCTGTTCTCGTACGCTAGCATGGGTAGCAGCGAGCTGCCTTCCAGCAACGTGCTGCACGAAGGGCCAGTGGTATCGCTCGGCAAAAAGGGTGCGTTCGCGGGCACGCACATCATGGTGCCTCGAGCCGGAGTGGCAGTGCACATCAATGCATTCAATTTCCCTATTTGGGGCTTGCTCGAAAAATTCGCGCCGAGCTTCCTAGCGGGAATGCCATGCATTGGCAAACCGGCCACGGCAACCAGTTATGTCACGGAAGCGGCTGTTCGTTTGATCGACGAATCTGGCATTCTGCCGCCGGGCAGCCTGCAACTCATTATTGGTAGTACGGGCGATTTGCTGGACCGCTTGCGAGAGCAAGACGTGGTGACGTTCACGGGGTCGGCAGACACGGCTTCAAAGCTGCGCGTGCACCCGAACCTGATTCGGCATTCCGTCCCGTTCAATGCGGAGGCAGATTCGCTCAATTGCGCGATTCTGGCGCCCGATGTGACGCCTGGTGATGAGGAATTCGATCTCTTCGTCAAAGAAGTTGCGCGCGAAATGACCGTCAAAGCAGGGCAAAAGTGCACGGCTATCCGTCGTGCCATCGTACCGCGCCAGCAGCTGGATGCCGTGACGAGCGCACTCAAGGCGCGCCTCTCCAAAACCGTGGTGGGCGACCCTGCACTCGAGAAGGTGCGCATGGGCGCGCTGGCTTCGCATGCGCAGAAGGCCGACGTGACCGAGCGCGTGGCCATGCTCCTGCAACATGCTGAGTTGGTTCTCGGAGAAAAAAGCGGTTTTGCCCCGGTGGGCGAAGGCGTTGCCGACGGGGCCTTCTTTGCGCCAACGCTGCTACTTTGCAATCGCCCGCTGCAAAACAATGATGTGCACGAGATCGAAGCTTTTGGTCCGGTCAGCACCTTGATGCCCTATGACGATCTGGACGAGGCACTCGAACTTGCCACACGCGGGCGCGGCAGCCTCGTAGGAACGCTGGTCACGCGCGATCCGCAGATTGCAGCCAAAGCTGTTCCAGCAGCCGCGGTATGGCACGGCCGTCTTCTCGTACTCGACCGCGAGGCAGCGGCCGAATCCACCGGACATGGCTCGCCGCTTCCTGCCCTCAAGCATGGCGGGCCGGGTCGTGCAGGTGGCGGGGAGGAACTGGGCGGCGTACGCGCTGTCAAGCATTATTTGCAACGCTGCGCGGTGCAAGGTTCGCCCACCATGCTCAGCGCCGTAACAAACGAGCATGTGCGTGGCGCCAAGGTAAACGAAACCGCCGAGCACCCGTTCCGTCGCTATTTTGAAGATCTGAAAATCGGCGATAGTCTGCTAACGCACCGACGCACGGTTAGCGAAGCAGACATTGTGGCATTCGGCGGCTTATCGGGTGACTATTTCTACATGCACTTTGACGAAATCGCCGCCAAACAATCGGCTTTTGGCAAGCGCATCGCACATGGCTATTTCGTGCTGTCCGCAGCTGCGGGCTTGTTTGTTTGGGCCGCGCCTGGTCCCGTGTTGGCAAACTATGGGTTGGATACGCTGCGTTTCATCAAGCCAGTTGGCATGGGAGACACGATTCGCGCTCGACTGACATGCAAGCGCAAGGTCGACCGTCAAAAGCGAGATTCCAACGGCGTCGGGCAAGGCGTTGTTGCGTGGGATGTCGAAGTCACCAACCAGAACGACGAGCTCGTGGCAAGCTATGACATTTTGACCTTGGTCGCCAAGCGATCGTAGCGCATTTTCGTAGGGGCGCAGCATGCTGCGCCCCTACGTGGCTGGGCGCGAGCCGAGCTACTTCAAGATCGCGTCAAATCGAAGCGGTATAGACCGCTTTCAAACCATCCAGTCTGCGTATATAAGAGCGCTGGTCGCTGTATGCGCGGCCAGCAGCAGATTGGACAGCAAAAAGAATGGCCAGAACACGCGCAGCCGATTTCGAGGAGAAACAGCGCTGCATTTTGACGAACGCCGCAGCCGTGTTTGCTGAAATCGGCATGGAAAAGGCTTCCATGTCGAGGATCGCTCTTCGCAGCAACGTATCGAAGGCTCTCCTCTATCATTATTACCCAAGCAAGGATGCGCTTATCTTTGACATCGTACGCACACACCTAACCGAACTCGAAAGTGCCATTGAAGCGGCAGACGTGAGTAGCGCGCCACCGCAAAAGCGGCTGCGCCTCCTGGTTCGCGCGGTGCTCGAAAACTATCGCGACGCGGACGACCAACACAAGGTGCAGCTCAATGGCACGAGCGCGCTCTCCAAAGAGCAGCTTTCGGAACTGCAAACCATTGAACGCCGGATTGTAAAGCGCTTTTCACGATTGATCGCCGACATCAATCCTGATCTCGACAAAAACCGCCCGCTCTTGATGCCGGCTACGATGTCCCTCTTCGGCATCTTGAACTGGGTTTACATGTGGTTTCGTCCTGGCGGGCCGCTCACGCGCGAAGAATATGCAGATTTCGTCACAACCTTGGTTCTCAAGGGTATCAAAGCGAAATTTTTGTAAACGAATAGTCGTAGGGGCGCGATTCATCGCGCCCTCGATGCCGCGGTCGGGCGCCATGAATGGCGCCCTACGAAACATTTCGATTCATGGAGCGTGCATGGCGCTTACGTCAATGAACTTTTCGGTATGAAGCAGTTCCTCTTTCGCACCGAGACGCTTCACGACAGCCACGCATGCATCGGTAAACGATGTGCTTCCAGCAACGAAAACGCTGTGCGCCGACAAGTCCCGGAATAAGCCTGGTAGGATATCTGGAATGCGCCCGCTCAGCATGCCTTCGCGTTGCTCGCGCGTTAGCGTGATAATTGACTTAAAGTTGGGATGCATGTAAGTCCAGTAGGTAAGCTGTCCTTGTGCATAAACATCGTCCGACGTGCGCGCGGAAAAGATCAGCGTGACCGGAGAGCTATAGCCTCGCCTGAGCGCCGCGTCGGCCAGACATAGAATGGGCGCCTGCCCAGATCCGGCGGCGAGACACAAAACGGGTGTTTCGGCCTTTGGATCACCAATAAATGTTCCGTAAGGCCCGGACAGTGGAAGGATCGAGCCGATGGTCACTTTGTCGTGCAGCCAAGAGCTTGTGATACCTCCTTCCACACGCGTGATATGCAGCACGATCATGCCGTCTGGTTGTGGTGCTCTGGCTAACGAATAGTGCCGCGGCTGGGTCTGCCGGCTGGGCGCCCTGATGGCTATATACTGGCCTGGCCAAAAGCGCATGGGCGCCTCGAGTGGCATCAATTGCAGCTCCACGATGCGCGGCGTGCGCCGAATCTTGTCCACCACGAGGTAAGGCATTGATTCGCGCGGAGGAAACAGCTTCGGCGAGGGGCGGACCGAACCCCATTCGAGGACCAATCGGTCGGAAATAGGTTTGGCCACGCACATCAGGCCGAAGCCCTGCTTGCGTTCTTCCTGCGACAGCGCCATGTCAAGGACGAAACCCTGATCGAATTGGCCTTCAAGCACACGCACTTTGCACTCACCACAAGCGCCGGCGCGACAATTGTTGGGTAGTGCGTACCCCCCCTTCTCCAGGGCCTGCAGGACCGTATCGTCGTCAGCGATCGGTACGTTTTGGCCCGACGGAGATAGTGTGATCGTTTTCACTGCGAAACACCGATACCTGGGCTTAGAATACGGGAATGATGTCTTTCATGTCGACATCATGAACTTCTTGACCCGAAATACCCACTTCAGGAATGGCTGGGAAGGGGATATTGTACTTGTCGAGCACTCCCTTGAGGTTGAGCATCGCGTTGCGCCAATTTTCCTTCTTGGCATCGTAATCAGGGATGAAAAAGCCCGCCTTGCGTGCCACAGTTTCAATTTCACGCTGGGCCGGAATGAAGTCTTGTCCAATGTCCCAGAAATCCATCGGCGGCTCGAACAGAACACCCGACAGGAACAGGTAGCCCGCGCGAACTTGCTTGGTGATGAGCGGCTTGTCGGATAGATCCATCTTTGGATAATCGCGCTCCATGAGCGCCATGCAGATCGCCATATGGCGGCCTTCGTCGCGCCCGATCTTGCGGAAGGCTTCCTGGAAGACTGGCTCGGTGCACTTGGCAGCCATCTGGTGGAAAATGGTCGCCGCCGCAATTTCGCCCATAAGGAATGAGGTGAAGAGCACGGCCAAACTGTACTTCGGCACGGCGTGCTTGTAGCCATTCCAATAACGGCCACCATTGTAATATAGCCACTTCGCATTCTTCAGCGCTTTGCGACCAATCTCGGTCTTGGGCGTGTAAGTCAGCGGATCGGGGTGCTCGAGCAGCCTGGTAATGGCCATACCGCACATGGTTTCGTGATTCTGCTCGTCGCGGGTGACCGAGAAAAAGCAGCGACGCACGACGTCTTCTTCGTGCGCTTCGTAGGTTTTGATGAAAGCCGACGCGAAAACGGGCGGCGCAGAGGCGTCGAACACCGACAATATGGTCCACCAGTAGGCAATGGCTTCGCGTGCTTCCCAAGAGTATTTTTTGAGGTCAAGGGTTTCCCAAGGCAACTTCTTGGGATCCCAGTATTCGCGCGTCGAGGCGTCCCAAACTTCCTCGAGCTTTTTGGTATGATTATTCCAGCTCAACGGATAAACGTTGGGCTGCTCCGTGGCCGGAGGCAAATCCATCTTGTGAGCAATTTTATCGTGTGCCATCTTCTTCTCCTCTCTTCGTTTTACGATACGCGTTCAATAATGGTGGCAATACCTTGACCGACGCCAATGCACATCGTGCAAAGTGCATAGCGTCCACCCTGCCGATGAAGTTGATAAGTAGCGGTGGTCACCAAACGCGCTCCGCTCATGCCAAGCGGGTGACCCATGGCAATCGCCCCGCCGTTTGGGTTCACGTGCGCCGCGTCGTCCGGCAACCCGAGGTCGCGCAGAACAGCCAGCGATTGCGAAGCAAAAGCTTCGTTTAATTCGATGACATCCATCTGATGGAGCGACAGCCGAGCGCGCGCGAGCACACGGCGAGCTGCCGGCGCCGGCCCAATACCCATGATGCGCGGCTCCACCCCAACTGCGGCCATGGCCAAAATACGTGCCTTTGGCTTGAGCCCTTGGGCCTTCACGGTTTGCTCGTTGGCAATGATCAGCGCAGCGGCGCCATCATTGACGCCGGAGGCATTGCCTGCAGTTACGGAGAGCTCTGGGCTATTGACACCTTTGAGTTTGGCAAGCTGCTCGATCGTGGTGCCCGGACGCGGGTGCTCGTCGCGATCGATGACGAGCGGGTCGCCTTTTTTCTGCGGGACACGGACTGGCACGATTTCATCGGCAAAAACACCGGCTGCGTGGGCAGCTGCCCAGCGCGCTTGGCTGCGAGCCGCAAAGGCATCTTGGTCGGCTCGACTGATGCCAAAATCCAAAGCAACGTTGTCAGCCGTTTCCGGCATGGAATGAGTGCCATAGGCCTTTTTGGTCTTCGGGTTGACAAAACGCCAGCCAATCGTGGTGTCGTAAACCGCATTGGAACGGGAAAAGGCAATATCTGCCTTTGGCATGACGAATGGGGCACGACTCATGCTCTCGACACCGCCCGCGATAACGAAATCGCAATCACCAGCACGGATGGCGCGCGCGGCCATACCAACAGCATCCATTCCGGAACCACAAAGGCGGTTGATGGTTGTAGCGGGAATTGAAACAGGCAAACCCGCAAGAAGCACAGCCATACGCCCCACATTCCGATTGTCTTCACCGGCCTGGTTGGCACATCCGTAAATGAGATCGTCCACCTTTGACCAGTCGACTTGTGGATTACGATCCATCAAGCTCACAAGTGGCACGGCGGCTAAATCATCGGCTCGTACCGTCGCGAGCTGCCCTGCATAGCGACCAATCGGAGTCCTTACGGCATCGCAAATATACGCTTCGGCCATGCGTTCCTCGCTAAAAGCAAATTGCGGACATGTCACAACGCATCATCACACGTCACAATGCGTCATCACGCGTTACCAATTAACGGGCACATTCTGTTGATGGCGATTCCGCCCAAGGGTTCGGTGACGAATGCAGTCGGTTACGTCAAGAGCAGCAAAAGAGCGCGATGCACATCGCTGGAACATTCAAGCGAATGGACGCACCAAGTCGACCAGTACGTTGAAGTATGCACTCTCACATAAATCGACCGACCGGTCAAATGTTTTTGGAAGCCGCAATTTCGGCTTCGCCACTGCGTTCTGATCTTTTTGATCCTTGGTGTCGTGCCCGCTGTGCCCAGCGCACACCTCGTTCGAGGATCACTCGGCTGGCGCATCTGTTGGATGCTTTTTCTGACTCCCACGTTGCGTGGGTTCGTCACCGTGCTGTCGATTGCCTGTCGATTGCTCGGCCATGCTCGTACACACCACGGTTGCGTCGCTGATCTCGCTACAAAATCGAGAGAAGGCCGCGCTCTTGCGTGCGTCGACGACGTCGTTGGCGTCGGCTAAAATTTACTGCCGGAACGACTTCCGGCAGTCGTGATAAGCGGGTCTCGTTGACGCGCCTTTGGAGTCCTCGATATGAATGATTCTTCGCCCCTGTCGGGCAAGCGCCCTTCTTCTAGGGCAAACCCTCTGCGCACGATTGTTTACGCGCTTGTCGACTTTGGTGGCACCCGACCCCTGGCCGTGTTCGCAATGGCGCTCGCGGTTCTTGTGTCATCTTGGTGGTACGCCTCACACCTCGAGATTCGTTCCGACATCCGCGAGCTCTTGCCGCGCGATAGCCCAGGCTTCCAAGCCTTTGAGCGGCGCCTCGAGCGCGTAGGCGGGCGCGCCACCATCGTGGTCGTAGCCGAGTCGCCCGATCGTTCCGCCAACGAGCGCTTCATCGATGCGATGCATGCTTCCCTTCAGACCATGATGAAGGACCAGGCGGATTGTGTTGCAAGTTGCACAGATGCCGCGTGCCAGAAAGCGTGTGGCCCGGCCCTGATCTCGTCGGTCGAGGCCGGAACCAAAGGCCTGAAAAGCTTCTTCGAATCGAACAAGTGGCTTTACGCGAGTCTTGCCGACCTCGAAGAGGCCGACGCCACGCTCGACAAGCAAATCGCCGTTCGCAGCGGCTTGGTCGAAGATCTCGAAGGCGACGCCACCGCATCCGAACCTTCGCTCGGCATGGAGAAGTTCCGCGAGCGTTTCAAGAAGAAGGCGGACGATCACGACGACTTCCCAACGGGCTACTTTGCCTCGCCCGACGGCACGCAGATCGCCCTGCGCATATTTTCGACCACGTCGGGCATGGGCGGAAGCAGCGACGAGCAGCTCTATGCGGATATCCAGCGGATGGTGAATCACATCCACCCGTCGTCGTTCCACCCGCAGATGAAAGTGGGCTTCGGCGGCGACATTCCGAATGCGGCCGCCGAGAAAGACTCGCTCGTTCACGAGGCGCTCATTGCAACGGGCATCGCCGCAGCGCTCATTCTGGGAGGCGTCGTTTGGTTCTATGGCTCGCTTTGGGCCTTGGTGCTCGTCGGCTTCCCGCCGCTACTCGGCGTTGGGTGCGCCTACGCGTTCGCGACATTCAAATATGGATACGTCAATGCCTCGGGCGCGTTCCTCGGCGCCATCATTCTTGGCAACGGCGTCAATTACCCCATCGTTCTTTACTCGCGTTACAAGGAATTTCGTGCACGCGGAATGACGCCCAACGTGGCAAGACGCGAAGCGGTGTGGAACGCGTTCCGCGCCGAGCTCGTTGGTGCCACGGTGGCGAGCATTGCGTACGGCTCGCTCACCATCACGCGCTTCCGCGGCTTCAGCCAATTCGGCGTCATCGGCTTCATAGGCATGACGCTCGTGTGGATCACGATGATCCCGTGTTTGCCCGCGCTCATCGTCCTTGTCGAACGCCTCCAAAGCATGTTGCCAAAGCGCCTGCGCGAACGCGCTGGTCGCGTCGATGAAGATGGCGCACGCGGACCCATCGCACGCATCGTCGGCAACGTCACCGAACGCCGCGCACCGATTTTCGTTGGCGCAGCGGCGATTGTCACCGTGCTATTCGCTTACCGGCTTCCGTCGTTTTTGAAAGATCCGTGGGAGTACAATTTCGACAAACTCGGCTCGCAAGGATCGCACACGAGCGGCCCGGCGCAGTGGTCGGCAAAGGCCGACCGCATTCTGTCGGGGCGCATGAACATGAACGGCTCGCTCGTGCTCGCCAACACGCCCGAGCAAGTGCCCATGGTCAAAGAGCGCATCGTCGAAAACGACCGAACCGATCCCAAAGGCAGCATCATCGAGGGCATCACGACACTCGCCGATTTTCTGCCGGGCTCGCCGGGCGAGCAAAACAAGAAGCTCGAAGTGCTCGCGCGCATCCGCGAAAGGCTCACGCCCGGCGTGCTCGCGCGCTTGTCGCCAAGCGAGCGAAAAAGTATCGACGAGCTCACACCGCCCGATACGCTTCGCGCCCTTTCAGGCGACGATCTTCCCGAGCTTATCAAGCAGCGATTCTCCGAGAAAAACGGCACGCTCGGGACCTTGTTCTACATCCGCTACCGGCCGGATCTTCCACGCAACGACGGCCACGTTTTGCTTCGCCAGTCTCGCGACATCGACAACGTCGTTCTCCCTGACGGCACGCACGTCGACACCGCGAGCCGCGCGACGATTTTTGCGGAAATCATCCGCTCGCTCGAACGCGACGGGCCGCTGGCCACGGGCGCCTCGTTCGTTGCCGTGGCCATCGTGGTCATCCTTGCAACGGCGTCGGCGCGCGGCGCAACGGCTTCGCTGCTTGCGCTCGTGGTCGGCGTCATCTGGATGCTCGGCAGCGCCATGTTTTGGAACGAGCGGCTCAATTTCTTGAACTTCATCGCGCTGCCCATCACTTTCGGCATTGGGTCCGAATACCCGTTCAACATCTATGACCGTTCGCGCCTACTCGGCGGCGACGTCACACGCGCGGTGAAGCTGCACCTCGGTGCAGTTGCATTATGCAGCTATACGACGACCATCGGCTATGGGTCGCTCACCTTCTCGGACAACCAAGCGCTGCGTTCGTTCGGGCGCCTGGCAATGGCCGGTGAAATCGCGTGCCTGCTCGTGGCGGCATTTGTGTTGCCTTCGCTGCTTCATCTTATCGGCGCACACACCGTGGGGCGTAAACTTGCCACGGCAGGCAAGGCTCGAGACGATGACGCGAGCGATGTGAAGGCCTCGATCGGCCAATAGACCGCTTAAAACTGCCATGGGGTTAGATGAATGAGTTGGTCGTCGGGAACCACGTACGGCCTTCCAGTCATCGGATCGCGCGCGTCAGGGGCAACGTCGAGAAGCGGGAGAACGGCGAACGCGCGCTCGTGGAGCCGAGGGTGAGGGACGACGAGGCGCGCATCGCAAATGGACGGGCCGCTCGTCCAGAGAATGTCGAGATCGATCGTGCGCGGACCCCAGCGCACTTCGTTTTCGCGATCGCGACCGAGATCCGTTTCGATGTGCCCCAGCGCGTCGAGAAGTGCGAGCGGCGGAAGCATACATTGTACAGAAATTGCGGCGTTCAAGAAGTTAGGCTGCGCAGGACCGATGGGCGCGGTCTCATAGACGCGTGAACGATTCACGACTTCACAGAAGAGATTTATCTGCGAAACTGCCTTGCGCAACGTGCCCAGGCAATCTCCCAGATTGGCCCCGAGACCGATGACAACGAGTGCATCCTTCACCTGTGATGGCTGCTGCCGCGCGAGCCACCAGAAGATCGGGAACCGCCACCCGACGAGTGCGACGTCGACCGCCCAGGAGATGAGGATGGTGAAGAGTGAACCGGTGGCGAAGAAGGGTGGAACGACGGCGACTGTGCAGGCCCCGGAGAGGAAGACGGCGACGACGCGCGAGGCACTGGACCAGATGGAGACGACGAACGCGGCACTGGACCAGACGGTGCCGAGCGACCGTCACGCAACCGCCCTTGCCGCGCCACGGGATCGACTCGCGACGAGATAGCAGGGTTCCGCCCATAATTTGGCCTTTGCCCCGTCATCCTATCGCCAGTACCTCGATCGCTCGGACTGGTGCGTGGGCGCGCAGTTGCGCGTGGACGACCGCCTGCCGGAGAGCCACCCAAGGGCTGCGCCGTGCGCGGCGATGCAAAGGCATGCGCGCGCTCGAGCCCGCGGTTGCCTCGCGGAGGCGCGGGAATGGAGGCGCGATTGATACCCATTTCGCCTGGGGTTGGCCCTCGCGCGCCACCACGTGAATTCGCTGTGCCGCGGCCACCTGGCGTAACGCGAGACGACGCGGGTACATAGGGTCGCGTACGCGCCTCCATTTCGCGCGCGGAGGCCCCGCGCAACACGTACCTTCCAACCCTGGGATTGTGAAGGTAGCCGCGTGAGCAGTACGTGTAATAAGGCGACCAACCGAACGACCAAGCGACTGCCACGCCGTTGTACCAATACCAATCGGGCGGCGCGGCCGACCAACCTACGTAGTCGTAGTCAGAATCGCCCGTGCGCCAAACCACCCACGCGCCCGAATACGTTCGCCCAGGTATCCACGCCCAGCCGTAGCGATCGGAACGCACCCAGCGCCCGTAGTGAAACGGCGCCCAGCCCCACGAGTAGTCAGATACCCAAGTCCAACCTGCTTCGTCGTCGTAGGCCCATTGGCCGTCGGTCACATACGGCTCGAAATCGGCGCCAACTTCGCTTTGCGCCGGAACCCACACGGTGCCATAGGTTGGGTCTTCGACCCACTCGCCATGGCCTTCGAGTGCGGAACGGAAATCGGTGAGCGCGCTTGGATCGGTGTCGGCGTACTCGTCGGCCGACACACCGATTGGGGTGTCTTCTTCACCTGGCACGTTCGCCGCGTTCGCCGCGTTCGCGTTTTGCGCTAGAGCAAGCTCGTCGTCGGTGGGCTCGCCAACATTCGGTGGTAGCGACGATGGCGTTTGTGGAGCAGGCTCATAGCCCGGGGCAGGCCCACACCCGGTGAGCAAAAGCAGCCCCAAAGCTAGTGCGCCTAGTGCGCTGACTAGCCCGGCCAGCTGCCCGTGCGCGAATCTTTTTTGATCACCCATGCCGCAAAGCATATTGCCTCTTGCGGCTTGCTGGCCTGGAAAGGGCGCCCATGCCGCTGCTCAAATTTTGAGCGGAGCGACGCCGTTGTCCAATGTCATTTACAAATAGTTACATGCTTGCGCTACAGCGCAACCCAGTTGCGCTGATTAAAAGTCCAATGGCGATGCGCACACGTTGCGCTTCGTTGAGCCCGAAGGCCGTGGCTCTCGAAAGAAGCGGAGCGTGAGCCACGGAATTTCGGGCTCAACGCAAGTGGGCGCCGCCATATTATCGCTGACCTGCACGCGCGAATAGTTGTTTAGCGTACCATAGCCGCGCCGTTCTCCAATTCGTGCACCGGCAGAGCAGCAGCCGGCGCGCTCATGTGATTCGAGTTCGAGTACTGCGCTTCGAACCGCTGCACCGACGGCGGAGGTTCCCACCGATCGAGCGGCACGTAGGGAACGCCATCGGTTGGATTGTCGACAGGTACGGGCAGCGATTCGTCGACATCCATATCGAGTGCGGAATCGTCGTCGACAACGCACGTATGCGTTGCAGTTTCATATTCGATGCCATCGAGCATGGCCACGCGGCACGGCACGCGATGGCCTGGGTATGCGGGTTCGATGTTCGGGGCAACTCCACATCCCATGAGATCGATCACAAAAAGGTGGAGCATCGCTCCCATAGTCGCAATCTGTCGACGCGGGCTCACCATGAGCTATCCCCCTCGAGCGCCTTGGTAAACACCCGCTTTCGTCTTTGCAACGCGACGCGATTGCCCATGATCCATAATCTGACTCGAATCGACACATGCAGGCGCGATCGAGTGCGCCAATCCTTCGTGCCGATTGCGCCCTTCACCCTGACCTTCGCACGCGGTGGTATCGTGATTCTGTTGACGGCGACAAGGAGACGAAATGGCCCAAATTCCCTTTTCAATGATCGATCGCATTTCTGCCATGCAGAACTTCGAGCTATATCGCGAATTGCATTGGGAGGGCTCGTTCGAAGAGTATCTCGAGGTTGTACGCGAGCGGCCGCAAGTCACGCGCAATGCGTACCAGCGCCTTTACGATATGATCATCAGCTTCGGTACCGAAGAATACATCGACAACAAGAAGAAGCTGACACGGTACAACTTCTTCAAAGACGAGTGGAACGGTGGTGCGAATGCCATCTATGGTCTCGACATTCCGCTCATGCGCTTGGTGCACGTGCTCAAAGCCGCCGCCGAAGGTTACGGCCCCGAAAAGCGTGTGATTCTTCTTCACGGCCCTGTTGGGTCATCGAAAAGCACCATCGCGCGCTTGCTCAAGCAGGGATTGGAATATTACTCGCGTACCCCCGACGGGGCGCTCTACTCGTTCGATTGGGTAAACCTCGTGGGCACGGAGCTCGCCGGCAAGGAAGCCGATCGCTTCCCAAGCCCCATGAACGAAGAGCCTCTCCGTCTCATCCCGCTGGAGTGGCGGCCCCGCGCCATCGAAGAACTTGGGCTCGGTAGCCATCCGTTCAAAGTCCGCGTGGAAGGCGATCTCGACCCCGCAAGCAGATTCATCTTCAAAAACCTGATGACGAGATACGAAGGTGATTGGGGGAAAATGATCGCGAATCACATCCGGGTTCGCCGCCTCGCCCTCAGCGAGAAAGATCGCATTGGCATCGGTACCTTCCAGCCGAAAGACGAGAAAAATCAAGATTCTACCGAGCTTACAGGCGACATCAATTACCGGAAAATCGCCGAATATGGCTCCGACTCCGACCCGCGCGCGTTCAACTTCGATGGCGAGTTCAACATTGCCAATCGTGGCATCGTCGAGTTCGTCGAAATGCTGAAGCTTGACGTCGCCTTCCTTTACGATCTGCTTGGCGCTTCCCAAGAAAAGAAAATCAAACCAAAAAAGTTCGCCCAAACGGACATTGACGAAGTCATTCTCGGGCATACCAACGAAGCCGAATATCGCAAGCTTTTGAACAATGAATTCATGGAAGCTTTACGCGATCGCACCATCAAGATCGACATTCCGTACATCACGAAACTCAACGAAGAAATCAAAATCTACGAGAAAGATTTTGGCGGACAAAAAGTGAAAGGCAAGCATATCGCGCCGCACACCCTCGAAGTCGCCGCCATGTGGGCCGTGATGACCCGCCTTGAAGATCCGAAAAAGCACAACCTGTCGCTCGTGCAAAAAATGAAGCTTTACGATGGCAAAGTGCTTCCGGGCTACACGCAAGACACCGTGAAAGAGCTGCGAAAGGAAGCCAAGCGCGAAGGCATGGAAGGGATTTCTCCGCGTTACGTGCAAGACAAGATTTCCAACGCGCTCGTCAACGATATGGGCGAAGGCACCATGAATCCATTCATGGTGATGAACGAACTCGACAAGGGCCTGCGACACCACTCGCTGATTACGAGCGACGAGCAACGCAAACGTTTCCAGGAGCTCGTGGGTTTGGTGAAACGCGAATACGAAGAAATCGTGAAAAACGAGGTTCAACGCGCCATCAGCGCCGACGAGGACGCAATTGCGAAAGTCGCCGCCAATTACATTGATAACATCAAGGCCTTCACGTTGAAAGAGAAGGTCAAGAATCGCTACACCGGCCAGGACGAAGAGCCCGACGAGCGCTTGATGCGATCGATCGAAGAGAAGATTGACATCCCCGAGAATCGCAAAGACGACTTCCGGCGTGAGATTATGAATTTCATTGGGGCTCTCGCGGTCGAGGGCAAGAAATTCCAGTGGAGTACGAACGATCGGTTGCGCCGGGCACTCGAACTAAAACTCTTCGAAGATCAGAAAGATTCGATCAAGTTGAAAACACTTGTTTCTGCCGTTGTCGACAAAGACACGCAAGAGAAAATCGATATCATCAAAGCACGACTCATCAAAAACTTTGGTTACAACGAGGTCAGCGCCACGGATGTTCTCAACTACGTCGCGTCCATCTTTGCCCGCGGCGATGCGAAAGAGTAAGCGGCGAACGCGACAGCCGGCAGGCCGGCAGGATTGCCGGCCGTCGTGCTAGCGTGGTGCCCAACCTTCGATGCACAAGCGGCCACTCAAGCCACCGCTACGGCTCCAGCCGACCACGCTTTGGGAGTACCCGTCGCAGCACTACGGCCGTGGCGTGCAGGGCAATCCGCGTTATGTGGGCGCAACCCCATCGTACATCATCTGGAATCTGCTCGAACGCTACACGAAAATAGGAGACCTGATCGTCGATCCGTTTTGTGGCTCGGGCACGACGCTCGACGTCGCAACTGACACGGGGCGCAGGGCACGCGGTTTCGACGTATCACCGCAGCGACCCGATATTGAGTTTGCCGACGCGCGCAAGCTCCCGCTCGAGTCCAATTCCGTCGACCTCGTGTTCATGGATCCACCGTACGGCGATCATATTCATTATTCCGACGCGAAAAACTGCATTGGCAAGCTGTCGGCGTACGATCCAGCGTATTACCGTGCCATGCACCAAGCGATTCGCGAGAGCGTGCGCGTGCTCAAGCCGGGAGGCTATTTTGGCCTGTACGTGTGCGACTACTTCGAGAAGAGGCGTGGGCTCGCGCCCGTCGGCTTTCAGCTCTTCGTGAGCATGGCCGAGTCGATGGCCATCGTCGACATCGTGAGCGTCGTCCGGCACAACAAGTCGCTCGAGATGGGCAATTATCGAAAAGCCGCCGAAGAAGGGAATTTCTTTCTGCGCGGGTTCAATTACCTATTCCTTGCGCAAAAGCCTGAAGCCCGCAACCACGGGCACGGGAGGCATTTAAATCGAGTTCCCTAACGCGAACCATGCTTCTATGCTCCGTCATCATGTCGCTCAAGAAAACCCTGATGAAGCAGGGAATGAAGATGATGGCCGATCCGCGGGTAATGAAATTCATGCAAGACGAGCGGGTGATGAAGGCGATCATGCAGATGATGAGCATGCCCGGCAAGGTTCACAACTTCACCAGCGAGCAAGCCGACAAGCTTGTGAAAGCCATGAGCCTCGCAACGGAAAGCGAGGTGAACGACTTGAAGCGTCAAGTCCGTCGCCTCGAAGAAGAAGTCTTGCGCCTCGAGAAAAACACCGAGAAAGACACAAGAGCAAAAGAAACACCTCGGAACTAGGTGGTTGTGCGCTCGGCGAGCCAGCTCGTCAAAAATGGCCAAGAGGCACTCGGTGCATCGCGCCCTACGAGCAAATCGATGTGGCCGAGAGCAGTCGCGCGGTAAGTCTTGTCGGTTGAGCGGCTTCGCTCAAAGGCGGGGCGTACGCTCGCCGGAGGGGCAAGGTCGTCGTTCTGCCCCGACACGACGAGGAGCGGCAAGTTTTTCATGGCTTCGAAGCGCTCGAAGTAGTCGTGCGACGATCCATCGAATCGCGCCTCGGCTCCCCACTCGCACATGCTTCGCAGTTCGGTGATCGCAGCGCGATCGAAAGCAAGGCGCAGGTGCTGCTCGAGCACGTGGGGCTCGAGTGCGCCAGCGTGCCAAATGCGAAACGGCAACGGGACATAGGGGCTGTCGACCACCCACCCAAGGGTTCGCATGACCGCACCAACTGGCTGCATTGGCAACGGCAAGCCGAACTCGGGCACACCAAGACGGCGCATGGCATCAACAACCGAAAGAACTGCCTGAAGCGACCACGAGCCTTGCGCGAAATGATACGGGCTGCCAATGGAAACAAGGCCGGCAACTCCGCCCGCGAGCCTGGGAGCAGCGGCATAACCAACGATTCCACCAAGCGAATGGCCAACCATGTAAACCGGACGGCCCCCCGAGTGCGTCGTGATCTCACTTATTGCATCTGGAATGTCTTCGGTAACGTAGTCGTCTATCGTGCGTGGCAAAGGCGCTCCGAGAGAACGCGAACGGCCATGACCGCGGAGATCGATGTTGAATGTGTCGTACCCCGCTCGTGCAAAGTGGTTTGCCAAGCTTCGCGCCGGAAGGTGCCAAGCGAAGCGGTTTTGGCTGAAGCCGTGAACGAGAAGCACCGGCGCGCGTGTCGCGCCACCATGGTCGGCCAGGCGCTTTCGCACCATGGCAATCGGAACGCGACCCTTGGTCACCACGATCTCTTTCACGAAGGTGGCTCGATCGTGACGGTCGATCGTTTGTTCAACGGTGCGCGAAGAAAGAATCACGGTTGGTGGCGCGCAATGTAGCACGCTGCTAATGCGTCAAATCGAAAGCACTCTAGACCGCTTTCAAGTTGACGCGAGTTCAAGGCGGCGGCGAGGAGCGGACCGGAACAGCCTGCTTCGGCTTTGAGGACCGCACCGCAGCCGCCAACGACGAAATCGCGTCAAATCGAAAGCGGTCAAGCGACGGCGACGGGGCGTGCCGGTACCCCCTCCGCGTGGACACCTGCTGGAACCGCACGCGCCACGACACTGTTCGCTCCGATGTGCGCACCGTCGCCGATCACCGCGCCGCGTAGGATCACGACCCCACTGCCAATGCGCACGTGTCGTCCAATGCGAATGGGGCGGGCGTCGCCGTGCGAATTGCGGCTTTTGATTTGGTGAAAGTCGATATCGAGGAGCATGGCCATGGGACCAATGGTGGTGTCATCGCCAATCTCGATCAGCTCATTGGCAAAAATCGACGCGCCACTGCCAATGCGAACGTTGCGGCCGACAATGAGTCGCCCCGAGGGCCTTGTTGCAAGGTGCGAAGGCACCGGCGTGGAGCAAAGGGAAAACCCGCTCGCAATCTCGATGCGACCGGCGTTCATGATGACAGGACGACCCACGACGATCGCACCTTCGCCAAGGGAATCGCAATTTTCGCGCAAAACTGCGAGCGTAAACCACTGTCTAACCTGCGAAAGCAGATCAAAAAACGATGCCTTTAAAAATGCCATTTTTGAACTCCGGCTTACGTTGTGTTCATTGACTCCGTGTGCACATGGCTCGCGCCGTTTGCTCCCGCAGCGCGCAACCTGGCGCCTGAAGGTGGAGCCCCTGATTGGGCCGCCGCGATGCGCAGCACGCGTGCCGGCACGCCAGAGGCGATCGCGTTTGCGGGGATGACGCCAGCAACCACACTTCCGGCGGAGATCACCGCGCCGTCACCAATGCATGCCCCCGGAAGAACGATGACGCGTCCACCGAGCCATACGTTGCGACCGATTTCGATTGGCATCGGCGCGTCGGCTTCCGACGGGTCGAGCGGCAGGGGCAGCTCACTATCGGAAATTACGCAGTAGGGCCCAATTTTCGAGCCGTCACCGATGCGCACGCGGGCACGTGCCGAAACAGCGGTGCCGTAGTTGACGCTAACGTCTCTGCCGATTTCGAGCGTGGCCCCCTTGGCCGTTGCAAGTTGCACGGTACCGAACACCGAGCTCATCGCGAAATCGTCGCCGATGTGCAAGGTTCCATCGTTTCTTATGTCGGGCCTTTTGCCAAACGTACGCGCGCGCGCGCCAACGGACGTGCACGAGCGCAAGCGACCATGCGCAAGAAGTAAAGCCATCGCGTTGTCGCGAACCTTTTGTACAAGCTCGCTCAGAGCAAGCTCGCGGTGCCTTTGCACCGCCTGAATTAACTTGTCTACGATCGCAGCCATGATTGAGCACCTGCCTTCCGACGCACGAACTTCAAGTTGGGGAGCAAGGCCGTGCCGGCACTACGTTGTGCGCATAACGTATGCGGCGCGATAGCCCGCTTTCGGTTTGACGCGATTTCATCGTTGACGGCTGTCCCGCGGCGCGGGCCTGCCGAAGGCAGACCGACTGCGTCGAGAAGAACACCCGAGACTGCGTTCGGCCGTTAGGCCGGACTCAGCGCCAAAGGCACCGGCGAAACGAGTTACGCTGGCACGGCGCTCGTCGAGTGGGTCTTCGCGCTTGCGGCAATAGGCTCCGGCCTCTTGCGGCGCACGAAAGCGACAATGTTCGCAATGGTGTCGAGGTTCTCCGGCACGATCTCGTCGTCGGCTACTTTGATACCGAATTCCGACTCAAGGAACGCCGTGACCTCGAGAACCCCCGTGGAATCCACAATACCCTGATCGAGCAGCGACGCGTTGTCGGCAAGGGCATGTGCATCCGGCACGTAGAAATTGGACGCGATAAACGCACGGATGATCTCGTAATTCTGCTTTGACATGACTTTATCCCTTCTTTTTCTAAGGACGCTCGATCACGCGAGCGCTTTCTTGTCGATTTTCCCGTTGTCACTCTTTGGTAAGGCTGAAACGATTTCGAAATATTTCGGCACCATGAAGCTTTCGAGACGCTCTTGGCAAACGCGCCGAAGCTCTTTGTCGTCGACCGTGGCGCCTTGTTCAAGCGCAACGAAGGCTTTCGGCGCCTGACCAAAAACTTCGTCGGGCACACCGATCACCGCGGCTTCTTTGACACCCGCAATGCTGTAAAGGACAGCTTCGATTTCTTTTGGCGCGACCTTCTCGCCACGCGATTTGATTATGTCGTCAAGCCGCCCAACAAAATAGAGATACCCCTCTTCATCCATCTTGCAAAGGTCGCCGGTGTAAAGCACGCGCTCGCCGGGCACTGGGCCTGGTTTCAGCTTTCGTGCCGTTTCTTCGGGCTTCTCCCAATAGCCAGCCATCACGGTCGCACCGCGAATGACAAGCTGCCCGACGACATTCGGCCCCACCTTTTTGCCGTCATCACCAACAATCCACATTTCCGTGTTTGGAATCGCTAGCCCCACGCTCGTGGGCTTGCGATCGAGATCCTCCGGCGGCAAATACGTGCACCGCTTGCACTCGGTAAGCCCGTACATCGAGTAGATGCGTGCCGTGGGGAAAAGATCTTTCAGCGCAAGGATATGCTTGACTGGCAATGCTGCCGCCGTGTTCGTCACGTAACGGACTTTGCGAAGGTCGAAGTCTTTGATGTTTTTCATCTCCGTCATCATCGCGAAGATGGTTGGCACGCCGGGAAAGCCTGTAACGCCTTCCTCAACGACCGTTTTCATGACCTGCACGGGGTAGGTAAAGCCCTTTTCGAGCACGAGCCTCGCGCCCATCCGAAACGCCATGATCATCTGGTACAAGCCGTAGTCGAACGACATGGGCAGAACACCGAGAATGACGTCGTCTTCGCGATTTTGGAGGTACGTCGTGATCGACCTGGCCGCCGTCAGCATGTTGCGATGCGTGAGCATTACACCTTTTGGCTCACCCGTGCTGCCCGACGTGTAGATGATGGCAGCAAGGTCGATGTCGATCGAGCGCCTGGTCGGTGCGATGTCGGTGCGCTCACCGGTCAGGGCGCCCTCCCACGATGTCGAGCCCTCGTGCCAACCGTGGCGTTCGCGGTCGAAGGCGCCCGACACAACGATGCTTTTCAAATGCTTGCTTCGACGCGCGGCATCGGTGAAAACAGCGGAAAGGTTCGCATCGGTAATCAATGCCGTGGCCCGGCAGTCGTTGAGAAGCCAAGCCAGCTTGTCGGCCTTCGTGTGCGGATGAATCATCGACACAATCGCATTCGCTTTGAGCACCGCCCAAAATGCGACAGCTGCCTCAATCGAGTTGTCGAGGAAAACAATGACGCGGTCGCCACGCTCTACGCCACGGCGCACGAGCGCGTTGGCAAGGGCGTTCGACCGCGTGTTCAATTCGGCGTATGTGGCGCGGCGGCCCTGGCACACGATAGCCACTTTGTCGGGCAAGCGCGCGGCAGACTCGATTAGAAATTCGTGAAGCAACAAAGCGGCGGTCATGCGGTTACCCGGGCGGTGTCGAGCAAAGGTCCATGGGACAAGGATTGGTGGGACGACGACGGGTGCGATGCCGGCCGCGTGCCATCGAAGTTTGCAACGAACGCGTCGTACAAAAGTTGCGTCGACACAACTCCGGTAAGTGCCATGTTGTCGGTGTTCGACAAGGGCCCGCGATCGATCTGCGAGCGACACTTGTTCCAAAGGCGCAAAGCGGCATCCGCGTCGAAGATGCCCGCATGCATCAGGGCCTTGCGATCGAACAGCGCCTCGGTGTAGTCGCGGGCCGCCGCATGCGTCAGGGCGAGCACGTCGGGCGCCCGGTACGGTTGTTTCTTTCGCTGTGCAACCTCGGAAGGCAAAAGCTCACTCGCAATGCGCTTGAGCACGTGCTTTTCATCGAGAACGTGAAGCTTCACGTCGTCGGGCAGCGCACACGCCAGCTCGACGACCTCGGCGTCGAGGAACGGAAAGCGACCTTCGATCGAGTGCGCCATCAGCATGCGATCGCCCTGCGACGACAAGAGGTAGCCGGCAAGCAGCGTGTGCATTTCAATCCACTGATCTTGAGCCAGCGGCGACCAATCGGTCATCTCGGTCGGCAGCGTCGCAACAAGCTCACTCTGCGCATCGAAGCCTTCGAGCTCGGCACGGAGCTCACTCGAAAATAGACGCTTCATCGCGTGCGCACCTTGCCAGCGCGGACGATGAGCAAAGCCAAGCTCGCCCGCGCAATCCAGATCGCGCCCGAAGAACTTTTGCGCCATCGCGCGCTGCGCGACCGGAGAGCGCGCAAGGTATGGGTAAAGCCGGTCGAGCAGCCGTGGCCTCATCGTGGAGCGCGGATGACGCGCCCAGAAGCGCCGAACTTTGCCTTCGCGAAACAGATCGTAGCCTGCAAAAACTTCGTCGGCGCCTTCGCCTGTGAGCACGACTTTGATGCCTGCATTGCGCACGAGTTCCGATAGGAGGAAGAGCGGTGCCGGTGCCGTGCGCAGCATGGGACGCTCGGCATGCCGCACCACGAGAGGCACCGCGCGCGCAATGTCTTCACGCCGAACCACGAGCTCGTGGTGGTCAGTGCCAAGGGCGCGTGCGACGAGCCGCTGGTATGGCGTTTCGTCGTATTCGGCATCGTCGAAACGAATCGAGAACGTCGAAAATCGTGCAGTTGCCTTTTGTGCGAGGGCTGCCACGAGCGAGCTGTCGAGTCCACCCGAAAGGTACGCGCCCACAGGAACGTCGGCGCGAAGCATGCGCAGCCGAACGGCTTGCGTGAGCGCGCCCTTGACCATCTCGGTGGCGTCTTCGATGGTGCTGACGAGGGGGCGCTCACCACGCTTTGGAAAGCGAGGAGAAAACCATTGCCGCTCGACTGGAGTCACCCGACCGAGTCGATACACGCGATAGTGGCCTGGCGGCAGTTCGTCGACCGCAGCGAACGCGGTGCGCGGAGGAACGGGACTCCAGAACGTGAAGGTTTCGTCGATGCCGCGCGGGTCGAGCGCGCGCGGAATGTCACGACTTGCCGCAAAGATCGCTTTCGCCTCACTTGCAAAATACAATCGCCCGGAGTGAATGCACGTGTGAATGGGCCTAACACCAAGCCTGTCGCGCGCGAGCGTGAGAGTTTTTTCGAGCTTGTCCCACACGGCAAACGCGAACTGTCCGTTGAACCGCTGCAAAGCTTCCTCGCCCCATTCGGCCCAAGCCTGCAACACAACCTCGGTGTCGCATTCGGTCGAAAAGTGGCGTCCACGTGCCATGAGCTCGGCGCGGAGCTCAACGTAGTTGAAAACCTCGCCATTGTAGACAATGACACGCCGCCCATCGGTCATTGGCTGCACGCCGCCCACGAGATCGATAATCGACAAGCGTGTGTGCGCGAGACCCAATGGCCCTTTTGCGTACAGCCCAAGTGCGTCGGGGCCGCGGTGCAAAATAGCCCGCGCCATGCGTTCGAGCTCGTCACGCGAGGGCTCACACGCTGCCGGCGACAACGCCGCAATTCCAGCGATCCCGCACATTATAGGCCTCGATCCATGTTGGTCTTGTTGGCGGTCTCGCTGGCGCTGCCCTCGACCTCCGGCACTGGCTTGATGAGCAGCGGACGGGCGTGAAGCCAACGCGTCGTTCGACGCTTGCTATCGATGTCGCGATAAACGCGCTCGATTTGCGCTTCTGTCATGGATAAGGCGTGCGCAACGTCGCTCGCCGGCACACCGTGATTTCTGCCGTATAAGCACACGTCCATCTTGTCGTAGGGCAGCGCGAAGAAGAATTCTTCCTGCGTCTGCTCCATCGAGAACGTGTCGGTGGTTGGCGGTCGCTCGCAAATCTCTTTTGGTACGCCAAGGTACCTGGCAAGCGCATAAACTTGCGTTTTGTAAAGATGCGCGATGGGCTTCACGTCGGCCGCACCATCACCCTGTTTCACAAAGAAGCCTTGGTCGTACTCGAGGCGATTGGGCGTGCCAGCGACCGCATAACCAAGACGATCGGCGTGGTAATATTCCATCATTTTGCGTACGCGCTGCTTGAAGTTTGTGGCAGCAACGAGCTGCCGATAAGCCTCAGGCTGCATGCGCGATACTTTCTCGTGCCCATCTGGAGCGCGCACCGTGAGATGAAAAACGTTGATGCGATCCCCATCGAGAATGGATGGCAGCGTAAGCTTGCAAGTCCACCCTTCTGTGTACTCTGCAAATACAGTGCGAATCGCTTCGTCTTGGCGCGCATAGCAACCCATGGCAGAAAGCGTCGGCCCGATGTTCTCGACAACCGCAGCGATCCCAAGTTGATTGGTCAGCAGTTTTCCGAGCTCGAGTGACGCCGATGCCGAGTCACGCTCCGGCATGAGAAGCGCCAATACGCGTTCGCGGCCCATGGCCCGCACCGCAAGTGCGGCAACCACCGAGCTGTCAATCCCACCAGATACGCCGACGACGATTCCTTTACGCCGAAGAACGCGGCCGACCTGCTCGCGCAGCGCCTCTTCAATGAACTGAACCTCTTGCGCGCAATCGAGCTTGAGCACGTCGGTAGAAAAAGACATCGTCATCACCTTTCGAGCAACCTACGTACCTCGGCCTTCGGTGATCCAAGGGAGCACGCGACACATGTGTTCCGCATGCGACTCCAAGCGGAAATCATGCATTAAGACTGGCTTCCATGGCCGATTAAGGCAATGAAATAATCTTATGAAGCAATAAAAATATATCCAAACTGGATCATAATAAATCCATTATGCGACAATATTACTCATGCAATGCCCCACCTAATCCTACAATCCGACGCAATAGCTGTGATCTAATTTCGCAATTCAATCTTGTTTCGCAAAGAATCGCGCTTGCGTACGTGTCGCGGTGCCATAGGCGCGACGCTTCGTCAGCGGCTCGTGCGGCTGTGCGACGTTGTCTCGCTTCGTGACAAATTGCATCGATAGAAGTCACCGGTCTCCTTGGCTCATGTGACTAGCCCGGGCACGGCGCGTGCACACCAACCTTAGCCATGAGCGAGCGCATGATTCTCGCGGTCGATGACGAAGAGGAGACATGCGATTTGCTGCGCGTGGTGCTCGAGCGTGAAGGGTACAAAGCCACGACTTGCACGTCCGCTCAGGCCGCTCTCGAACTTGTCGGTACACAAGACTTTGACTGCGTTTTGACCGATCTTCAAATGCCGGAGATGAGCGGCCTCGAGCTTTGCGAGCGCGTGCTCGGCACGCAGCCGAGCGTGCCCGTGGTCGTTATCACGGGTCAAGGAAGCCTCGAAACGGCCATTGGCGCCATGCGCGTCGGCGCGTACGACTTCATTACGAAGCCAGTCGATTCGAAGCTTCTCCTTTTGGCCGTCTCGCGAGCCATTGAGCATCGCGGTCTCGAAGAGGAGGTCAAGCGATTGCGCTCTGTCGCACCCCTTGGTGACAAGCCGATCGACAACGTGATAGGCGCCAGTTCGGCGATGCGCCGCGTGTTCGGACTCGTTGCGCGGGTGGCGGACGCCGACGCTGGCGTGCTGATTCACGGCGAAACGGGTACCGGCAAAGAGCTCATCGCCCGCGCCATCCACGACCGGAGCCGCCGGAACATTGGCCCGTTCGTGGCCATCAACTGCGCATCGATTCCCGCAACCCTGCTCGAAAGCGAATTGTTCGGCCACGAGCGCGGCGCATTCACCGATGCCAAAACCCAACGCACTGGGCTGTTCGTTCAGGCAAGCGGCGGCACGCTCTTCCTCGATGAGATTGGCGAGCTGCCGCTCGAGGTGCAACCGAAGCTTTTGCGCGCGCTGCAAGAGCGCAAGGTGCGCCCTGTTGGATCGAATCGCGAAATCCCGTTCGACGCGCGCGTGCTCACAGCCACCAATCGCATTCTCGAAGACGAAGTCTACGAGCGACGCTTCCGCGAAGACTTGTTCTACCGGATCAATGTTGTAAAAATTGACGTGCCGCCGCTTCGCGAGCGCAGCGGCGACGCCCTTCACCTGGCACGCCACTTTCTCAAGCAGTACGCCGATCGGCACAGCAAAGGCGAGATGGACTTGTCCCCAGCGGCCGCCGAGAAACTCATTAGCTACTCGTGGCCTGGTAACGTCCGCGAGCTCGAAAACTGCATCGATGGCGCGGTTGCCCTCGCACGCAACAATCGAATCGAGCTCGATGATCTGCCCGAGAAAGTCCGGAGCTTCCGCCCCGAGAAATTCGTCGTTTCCGCCAACCAACCGGAGGAAATCGTCACCATCGACGAGCTCGAACGTCGCTACATCCTCCGTGTTCTGTCCCTTGTTGGGGGAAACAAATCGCGCGCTGCGCAGGTGCTCGGATTCGATCGTCGAACTTTGTATCGCAAGCTTGAACGCTACCAAAACGGGCAGGCAACCCAATCGGCAGCCGACGCCGCTCCCGCACGGCTTTAGGGGGCACCCACAAGGGGTGCCCCTACAACCAACAAAACGCGCATTCGTAGGGGCGGCCCCCTGTGGCCGCCCCCGCACGGCTTTGACGCCTAGTTTGGCTGTGCGCGTGGAATAGGTGTATCGCTCGCCAGCACCTCGAAGTTTCCCGAGCCCAAAACGTCGACAACCTGCGCGTGACGATAGGCAAGCTTCATGTGCATGAAGCCAGAGAGGCGGCCTTCGGTGCTGACCGAGAAGCCGAGGCGAGACCAGCGCGAAGCCTCATGAGCATTGCGAAAGCGCATCACCACCAGCTGGCAGCCGCTTCCAAAGGTGCTGGCAAGTCGCCCTACAATGGCAAAGTCCAGGTTTCGCTGTTGCCAGAGGTCGTCCACCTCGATGCTTTCGATGTAAAGGAGATCAATCCCTGCGCCGTCCGCGTAGTCGTCTTTGTACCAGCCATGTGCAAAGTACACGTCGGCAAGCCCCGCAAGTGGGCTACGATGCAGAATTGGCCAGAGATCGCCATGTGCGTCAGCCAGTTCTCCGACGTGCAAGAGAGCAACACGGGCCGCTGCATGATCGCCATGAGCGTCACCGGCACGCACGTCGAGCCAAGTGATGTACGCGCCGTCCGTGCCCAAGCCGTCAAGGTCGATGCTGGAGTGGATGGAGAGCTTCATGTCCCGAACCCTTCCAGAGCGACTCGAAGGCCGTCAACGAGCGCGAGAGAGCGCGATGCATTTTCGCCACACACGCCGCACCAATGGGACAGAATCGGTCACAATCTGCGACTAAAAGCCTCGATGCGTGCGATCTCGTGCATTGTGAACGATACGTGAGTATGTAGACAATGATTGTATTATGCACGCTATGGTAGGCGCGAGGCGCAACATCTCGTACATTGGACCGCGCGCCAATTCGCTACGGATCTTCTGTACGTGTGCTGCTCGGCACACACACACCGCGTCGCGCGACGTTACTTATTAAGCAACGCGCGCCTTGGTACGCAGCGTGCTCCGGCGCGCCGAAGCCGAGGTGCGTGCTGGTGGACAACAGGCAGAACGAGACAAAGGCACACAAGGTCTTAATCGCCGCGGGACGCTCGGAGGCGCGCCTGTCTGGTGAACTCACACGCCCTGCTTGTGCACGCGGGATTGTCATCGTTGCAAACGCACCGTCGCGCCGTGAAGTGCTGCGCGAGAAGGCATCATCGACGTCGGCAGTCATTGCAAGTATCGGTCTTCGCGCGGAGGTAAGCACACTCATCGTGGACCTTTTCACACCAGGGGAAGAGGCATGGGACCGCGACACGCCGCGGCCGTTCGTGGAAGAGGACGCGCACGTTCGCGGCGTGAGCCTTCACCTGCTTGCGCAGCGGCTTAGTGCAGCAACCGAATGGGTGCTTGCGGACGATACCCTTAGGCACTTGAAAATTGGCTATTATGGCACTGGTTTTGGTGCGGCCGCGGCACTTGTCACCGTAAGCACGCGAACCGAGGTCTGCGCCGTTGTGTCGGTTGGGGGAAGGCCAGATCTCGCAGGACCTGCACTCGAATCTGTGCGCGTCCCAACGCTTTTCATCGTGGCAGAGAGCACGGCTGACAACGATCCGCTGCTCGCGCAAGCACGAAGTGCACGCCGCCGCCTCAAAACGAACAGCGAGCTTTGCATCGTGCGCGGCGCGGGGCCGTGCTTCGAAGGGCCGGGCGGGACGGAAGATCTTGCCCGCCTTGCAAGCGAGTGGTTCGCCAAGCACTTCGGGTGAGTTGGTTCCAACGGAGCTTGCACATGCTACCGTGCAAGCATCATGGTTTGGCCTTGGCGAACTCACACGCGGCGACGCGCCTGGTTCAAAGCGTTGGTTGCGGTGGCGATCATCGCCGGCCCCTTCACGCTGCCGCGGCAAACGTATGCCTTTTGTCGAACGACAACCGATCCGATCCCGGAAAATTTCCCAGTTTTGACCCAGTGCTACACCGGTGGACTACCGCTTTTCTGGCGAAATGCGTGCGTGGGATACAGCATCAACCGTAGCGTGACGAGCAACATGACGCTCGACACGGCAACGACGATCATCGACAAGGCGTTCGCCACTTGGTCGAACACCACATGCCCTGCGTCGGGCGATAAGGTTGGCATCACGGCCGACGATCTTGGACCGGTCGATTGTGACGAGGTCAACTTCAACCCGAACGGTCCAAACCAGAACGTCATCATTTTCCGAGATAGCTGGCCGTACAACGATCCGTACAACACGCTCGGTCTCACAACCGTCACGTTTAACGTCAACACGGGCGAGATCGTCGATGCAGATATGGAACTCAACGCAACAGGCGCCAAGCTCACGACAACCGATTCAGTGCCTTCAACCGGCTACGATTTGCAAAGCATTGTCACGCACGAGGCCGGACACTTCTTCGGGCTTGCACACTCCACGAACCCGGACGCAACCATGTATCCGGCCTACACACCAGGAACTTCATCGCTGCGTGAACTCACGTCCGACGACATTGCGGGCATCTGTTCGATCTATCCGGATGTGACCGAACGCACCGTGGACACCTCCGTCATCGCGAGCGGCATTCTCGCGGCAGGGCCGTGCGATCCAACACCAAAACACGGCTTCACATCGTCGTGCGATGCCGCGAGTCCGTCGGAGTCGTCAAAAGGCTGCTCGGTCGGCGCTACTTCATCGAACTCGCAGTCATCAGGCTTCGCGCTCGGACTCGTCCTAGCCAGCGTAGCCGCTGCAATCCGCCGTCGAATGGGGCAGACACGGGGGTCTGCCCCTACGACCAATCAAAACGCATATTCGTAGGGGCGTATGGCCATACGCCCCTCACGCAATCGCCAATAAAACGCATCAAAACGCATATTCGTAGGGGCGGCCCCCTGTGGCCGCCCTTTTTATGTCACCTAACGCTGATGGCGGCGCGGCCCAGCCTCGCCGCGCGATCGGCGTTGGAGGGACGCACCTCGAGCAGGTGATCGCCCCGACTGATGGCCACGCGCGCACGATAGGGAGAGTCAAGGCGCGCAGTAGCACGCCCGTCGAGCATGAGTACGAGCGGCTCGCTCGGGGGCAAGCCATGCGTCTGCACGACAACATCGATTGCGTCGTTTGTTGCAGCCGCGCGGCCACGTTCGGCAATCAGCACAGCGCCGTCGACCGGCGCAACGAGCTCGATCTGCGGCTGTTCGGCGGCGCTGGGGGCGCAGCCGGGAACACGCGATCCGACGAACCAAGGAATTCCATGCGGATCGCTTCCGGGTGCCCCCATTGGCTTGGTTTCCAGCCATCGCGCAAAACTGTCAGGCAAGATCCCAATGGTCACATTTCCGTGGTGGTTGCATATATAAGGAGGCTCACCGGGTGGTGCGGACCGCACGCTTGCCCACTGGTGCACGTGGCAGGTGGCAGTGGGTGCATGACCACGCGGAAACACGCGGTGAACTCGATCGGGACATGCGGCTCCTGCCCGCTCACCCGAGAGCGGACAGACAGCGGCGTCTTCGAGAAGATCGGCGGGCGCGAGTGGCGCGCGAGCTTTCACGTCACGCATGGCACGCTTCATTGCATCGAAGAAAAGTGGACCAGCACCAACAGCACCGGTGAGTTTGCGCGTGGGCGATCCGTCGGCGTTGCCTGTCCACACGACCACGGTGCGCTCGCGCGTGTATCCGCACGTCCACGCGTCGCGGTACGAGGTGCTTGTGCCGGTTTTCACGGCAACGGGATAGTCGAACTCGAATGGACCGCGCGCGCGAAGACCTCGAATGCGCGCGAACGGATCGGACAGTGCATCGGTTGCAGCCGCAACGGCCGACGCCTCGAAAATGCGCTCTCCACCAAGGGACGCGGCCGCCCCTTCACCCGCGAGCTCGTGAACGCGAATGTGTTCGCCGCCACGCGCCAAGGTGACGTACGCCTCGGCAAGTTCGAGCGGCGTGACTTCGGCGCTGCCGAGAGCGATCGACAACCCATAGCGCTCGGCGCCGCCTGCAAGAGGAAGCCCTGCGCCTCGAAGAACGGCGACGACATCTTTTGCGCCGATCTCGGCTGCAAGCTTGACGGCCGGCACGTTGAGGCTTCCTGCGAGCGCTTCACGCGCAGAAATAGGCCCGAGAAACGTGCCGTCAAAGTTTTCAGGTGCATATCCGCGGCCTGCGTTCGCGCCGAACTCGGTTGGAACGTCGGCGAGCATTTGCATTGGAGAAACGCCCTTCTCAAAGGCTCGTGCGTAGATGAATGGCTTCAGCGTCGAACCCGGCTGCCTGGGTGCGCGCACCAGATCGACCATGCCGGCAATGCGTGTGTTCGAAAACGATGCGCTGCCAATCTCAGAAAGGACTTCACCCGTAAGGTTATCGACCACAACGACCGCAACGGTGCTTGCACCTCGTGCTGCAAGACGATCGGCATGGGTGCGTACGAGCGCTTCGAGATCGGACTGCAAGTCGAAGTCGAGGGTTGTGCGGACCTCGGGACGATGGCCATTTTTTGCGCGTGCGAGCACCAGATGCGGCGCGAGGAAAGGGCGCGGGGCGTGCGCGTCGCGCAGCTCGATGGCTTCTGCGAGCCCGCGATCGCGATCGGCCATAGACACGAGCCCGCGCCGATGCATCTCATGGAGCAACGCGCGCTGACGGCGAATGGCCCGGTCACGATGCCGGTAAGGATCGAGCGCGCTCGGGGCGCGCGGAAGCACCGCAAGCAGTGTGGCCTGCGCAAGGGACAGATCGCGTGCGTGCACGCCGAAGTAGCCGAGCGCCGCGGCCTCTGGGCCGGCAAGGCCGCGGCCATAGTCGAGTCGATTCAGGTACGCTTCGAGGATTTCGTTTTTCGACGCGTGCGCTTCGAGGTTCTGCGCGCGCGCCATTTCTCGAATTTTTTCGGTCACGGTTCGCGGGCGCGCTCGGCCTCGATAGTCGAGGCGCTTGACGAGCTGCTGGGTGATGGTGCTCCCGCCCGAGATGACGGAGCCGTGCATCACGTCGGATGCAAGCGCGCGGAGCACGGCGATGCGATCGATGCCGTCATGATCGTAAAATCGTCTGTCTTCGCTTGCGATCGTCGCAAGAACGAGGCGCTGCCCCATGTCGTCAAGCTTCTGCGGCTGCCCGCGAAGCCCGTCAGCCGAGGGCCGCTCGCCAAGCACCCGGCCGTCACGCGCGAGCACGCGTGTTGCCACGATCCACGAGGTGTCGGCGAGTCGTGCTTCGGGTGAGCCCACGCGCAAACGCACCACGCGCCAACAGACCCATACTCCGAGCGCAGCGAGAGCCACGATGCCTGCACATCGCATTGCAAGACGCCTCGTCATACGCGTCATTCGAATCATTCGCGTACGACACGCAATACGCACTCGGATGGCAGCGGCGGCTGACGCGATGGTCATTGGATATGAACGATCGCGGCGTCGCTGTAACCGTCGCTGCCCGGTTCGTACATAAGCTCACCGCTGGCCGGCGGCAGAGTGAAGGTACCTGGAGTTGTCGCGCGCACGAGATACGTTGCGTATTGCGCACGATCGGACGAGTAGGGACCGAAGAACACGTGATTGAAGTAGATTTGCACCTTGTCGTCACGCAAGTCGATGTGGCTTGGTGGTGTCATGCTGCCCCTCAAAGCAAGGGAAAATGGATGGCTTTTCCCTGATGAGAGGCTCGCGGTCGTCGACAAATTAGGATCGATTGGCTCGAAGCCTGCCGGAAGCCTGTCGATCACGGCCAGATAGCCAAGGCGGTATTCGGTGATCTTCGGCAGCTCGATGCGCAAAGCAACGCGCACGATGTCGCCGGCTTTCACGTTGGCAAGGTCAATGGCATCGCCCTGCTCGTTGCTAAAGACACGGTGGATGCTGAGCCCCACCGGACCGCGCCGCGCGAGCCGCGTTCCGGCTGCGTTGAGCGGCCTTTTGTATTGTGCATCAATTGCAAATGCGCTCGCGATCTTTGCGTTACCCTTCAAAGTCAACGTCACGACTTTGCCGCGTAGCTCTCGCAGCGGCACGCGCACCTCTTTGTTGTCGCCACCAAGGCTTCGAAATGTTTCTTGTGCCTTTCCATCGACACGCACCGTAACGTTGACACCACCTTTCGGGCTGCGCGTGCCAAGGGTATCGGCGAGCGCCGTAAGCGACCATGCGGTGCTCTGCGTTGTCCAGCGTTCGATGCCCTTGACGAGCCGGCTCGCCAACACCAACGCAAGCTTCGAATTTTTGCGGAGCCGATTGAGCGCAATCAATGCCTGCGCGCGATCGCGATCTTCAGAGCCCCAGTAGGCCCAGTCGTGCTCGCCGTGTTTGCGCGCCACCACCGTGCCGTCTTCTTTGAAAGAAGCCTCGAGCTTGTCGAGCACCTCTTTGACTCGGTCTTCTTGCTTTGGCAGCGACGAGAGCGCCAACGCCAGGCTGCCAAGCCCGAAGACATCGAGTTTATCAAGTGCATCATACAAGCTATCGGCCGACGATTCGGGCAGCGCCTTGCTTTGGGCCAGGACTGCGGCAATGGCCACGCGCACGTTGGGTGTCTCGCCACCCGATTCGAGCTGGGTGACGAGGTACTTGGTGATGTGATCGATGAGCTTTGGTTTCTCGATGCCGATCTCTTTTGCGCGAACGAGAGCGGTCATCGCGTAGGCCGTTCCGTACACGTTTGGCTCTGAGTCGCCTGGCCAATAGCCAAGGCCCCCCATTGGGGTCTCCATGGTTGCAAGGCGCGCAACGCCAGCCTCGATGCGCTTTCGAATCTCCGCGTCGTCCATTGGCGCTGCTGCGGCCCACGGCAAGATCGTTCGCGCTGCAAGCAGCGGCAGCGTGCTCGACGTTGTCTGCTCGACACACCCATGCGGGTAGTCGAGCAAGTAGCCGATGCGCTTGCCGAGCTCGGGATAAAGCGCGGAGCCTACTTTGATCGACATGGCGGCGTCGTCGTCGAAGGTTGCGTCACCGGGGATCGCAACGCGCACTTCTTGATTTTCGGTAAAAGCACCAGAAATCATGGGGTGCTCCTTAATGCCAGGTTCGTCGATGCGAAGTGGGATTTCGACCACGTCTTTGGCTTTGCCACCCGACTCGAGCAAAAAGCGCATGCTACGGGTGCCCGTGCGATCGGCCACCATTTTCGCGGACACGCGCTGGCTGTCGTGCGGAGCAAGCGTGACATCGCTCACTTGATCGGCCACGGTGACTTTGGCCTGCACGGCCGCGTCGGTGTTGTTGTGCACCATGGCGGCGGCTTCGAACGTGTCGCCGCGAAGGGCGAAGCGCGGCATGACGGGCTCGAGCATCAGCGACTTGGTTACTGTGAAGCTCGATTCCGCCGAACCTCCACGCCCGAGATCGTCAAGGACAACGGCCATCATGCGAAACTCGGTGAGGTTGTCGGGAAGTTTTACCTTCGCCGACACACGCCCACTCTCGTCAGTCGTAAGGTTGGGAAGCCACGCGGCCGTTTCAACGAAGTTCTTTCGCACGTCGACCGTGTCTGGCTCCATCGGGCCGCCACCACCTGCAACATGCGCCTTGTCACGACGCGTGATCATGAAACCGCGGCTGTCGGTGATGAAGAAATCGAGTGCGCGTCCTTTTCGAAGCTCGGTTGACGGATCGATGGCATGAAACGAGGTCATTCGCAGAACACCTTCGTCGACCACGGCGAGCGTGACGTCCGCGTTCTTTACCGGCGCGCCGCCCTTGGTGACCTCAATGCTGATCTCGGCGTCATCTTTCGCTTCGTATTGCTTTTTCGCACTAGAAACGAGCACATCGAGTTTCTCGTCCGCAGCAGAAACGGGGATGCGCACGGCTCCTACGCGATAGTCGGCCTCGGTTTCGCCGATGGGGAGCAGCGTGACCACAGCGTGCGTCCATGGGGCGTTCGCCGCGCTCAAGGGGATGTCGAAAGTGACGCTTCGGCCTTCGAAGCGCTTGCTCTCTTGCCGCAAGATCCCGCCCTGCTCAACGGTGAGTAGCGCGGTCGCTTTCGAGTACGGACTCGGCACGAAGATTTTCGCAACGTCGCCGCTTTTGTACTTCGCGCGGTCGAGCACGAGCTGCACGGTTTTTCCAGCCGACGGCACGCCGCTCGGTTCCGTCTCGTCCCATGGGCCCGCGGCCCAGTACCATGACGATGCACCGTCACGACCATCGATGCTCGTCGTGATGCGGTAACTGCCACCCTTGCCCACGGGCAGCTCGCAAGACGTTGGTGTTATCGCGCTTACGACTTCGCATGCGCCAATGGTGCTCGCAACGTTTTTCCATTGCTCGATGGTTGCGCCGCTTTCGGCTTTGCCGGCCGTGCGCGTCCAGGTAAGCCGATCGATGCGGGCTTTGACCTTGGCGCCGGTTATTGCATTGCCTTTGGAGTCGACGACGCCGAGCTCGACACGCAAGGGTTTGTTCGCATCGCCAAAGGAACTCGGTAGCTTGAGGCCGGCATGGCGCTCAAAGGGATCGACCACGGTGTGGTACTGGCCGGCAACATGCCGATTTGATGCATCATACACATCGGCCTCCACGGTGATCTCCGTGGGGCCTCCTCCTGCGAGCGCGCCGAGCGGCGAACTGATAGCCAATGTGCCGTCCTTTTCGAGCGTGCCGCCGCCGGTGACAGGTTGCAGCGCGTCACCGGACACGGGCCGTTCCCACGTCGGCTGGCCGAACACGAGCCCTGCTTCGGCGAGCGCACCGCCAGAAATGGGCGCGGGCTCTTTCGAGACAACCCACGCCACGTGGGCTCCTTCCATCGGCGCACCAAAAAGATAGCGACCGCGGACAAGAACTTCGACCTTCTTGTCGGCTGCTGCGTTGCCACGCGGCTCGACATCGACCTTAAACTTCGGAGCTACGAACTCGGCAACGCGAATGTTGCTTTGGGCGATGACCGTGTGAGTCGTGTCGTCAAGCTCCAATTTTACGGCGTATCGCCCGGTATGCCACGTTTTATCGAACGCGATCTCGCGGCTTGTCCACCCGCGCTCTCCGGTTTCGAAGGCGTCGTCAACAACGGCGTTGTCGGTTGGATCGACAATGCGAAGGCGAACCTTGGCATGAGCAAGGGGGCTGATGCGAACGTCTTCGAGCTTGCGTGTGAACGCTTTGAGAAACATTTTCGAGCCTGGCCGATAGACCCCGCGATCGGTCACGAGCATGCCGATGACGTCGCCCGCCGCGCTGCCCTCGCCCGAAGAAAGATCGGAAAAAAGCTCTGACGAACGAACGACTGGTTTCCCCGACACGGGCACCATGAGTTCGGCGTCGTTCGTCGATATGGCCACAACCGCGTTGGCTGCACTGGCTGCCATGACATTGTCGTCGCCACCTGCTGCAAGGGCAGCTGCGTTGGTTGCGGTTGGGACGGCAATCAACGCCAAGCCAGCGTCGTCGGTCGCTCCTTGCGAGCCCTCGCATGCCACCTTCGCGCCGGGAACAGGCTCGCCGCTCGCAAGACGGAAAACTTGCACGGCCGCTTTGCTGCCAGCACGATGAATGTGCGCGCCGAGCGCATTGGGACCCGCCGCGAAAAGCACCGCAACGGGCGGCTGGCTTGCCCTGCTGCCCTCGGGATATGTGAGCGGCCGCGCGTCCGTCAGAGGCTCGGTAACTTGAAGCTTGGCAACGTAAGCACGCCCAACTTCAAGTTGCGCGCTGACGTCGATCAAGCTCTCCACGAGCTTGTCGCGCTTCATGGCTGGCAACAGCGGGATAGTAACGGGCGAAGCGTCAGGTACCCTCGACGCTTTTGCTTCGGTCACGGCGTGCGCAAAAGCCGCGGTATCGCCTTTGGGCAATGGCCATAAAAGGAGATCCGCTTTCACCACGTTTCGCGTTGTAACGGGGAATGCTTTGATCGCCGCGCCATCGAGAACAATGATCCCCTCGGACAGGGTTGCACTCGTGGGCAAGGGGCGCGTCTGAAACGTGAACGAGGCGGGTGCCGCCATGCCACCGAACGCGTCGCGCATGGCATCGACGCGCACCGTGTACTTCGTCGACGGCAAAAAGTGGCCACCGATTACCAGCCCTTCGGAAGAAGACGCGCGTACGTAGCGATTCTCCGGCGTTGGCGTGATGTGCACCCTACCCACCGTGGCATCGTCCTGGAGATCCAAGAGCCGGTTTGAATATTTCACTTGGATGTTCGCGGTAAATGGCATTTTCAAAAATTTTGTGCCCTGCACCTCGCAATCGGCTTGCCGATCGGCTTCTCGGTAGAAGTAGCCTCCGCAATCAAGGCTCTCGATGGTTGGGGGTTTCGCGACTTCGTAGTTGTCCGTGAGCGTTTTTTTTTCGTCTTCGGGCTTTTGCGCGGCTGCGGCGATTTGAACTTTCGTGCCCGGAGCTTGGAGTACTTTGGGAGTCACGACAACGACCATTCGCCGGTCAACCTTCACGCCATCGAAGGTATTCGTGCGCAGGTGCGCAACGCTCGTGGCAATTGGTGTGTTACCGCTGCCGGTGAGCGTGACGAGACGCGAGGCGAGCGCAAGGTCGATGGGCTGATCGTAGATAATTGTGATTTCTTGAGAACCGCCGATTTTTTCTGCGCGCGGAGAGATGAAAATGGCGCGAGCCTCACCAGGCTTCGGTAAATAGTGAATTGTTTTGCCCGCGATTTCGATGGTTGGTGTTGCCTTGAACGTTGCGTTGAGGCCTGCGAACATATGCCCCAACGGGCTTGTCATGGCTGGAAGCGTGACTGTGTATTCGACGTCGGGGTCGAATGGGTGCTCGGCATCAAACTCAACCCCCCAGCCAAATTGCCAAGTGGTCCGGCCCTTTACGGCGGGAGTGATTTGGAGATTCGGTGCTTTCTTCAAATCGTCATTAGAAAAGAGAGTCTCGGAAAAACGTATGCTCAGCGTTGAGCCTTCGAACTCGAAATGGTTTTTGTCGTTGATTTGCGGGCTCGACACGGTGACGACATCGTTGCGACGTCGCACATCGGAGTCTTCAGAAGGAAGCGGCGCGCGATCGGACCAGTCGTCGTCCGGCGGAGGAAACAGCAGCGTTCCTTGCGAAGTTGCCTCGATGCCAACAGGAGGCGCCTCGGGGCTACGGCATCCGTAGCCAACCGTGATGATGGTGACAAGTCCTGCTAACGCGAAAGCCGCGCGTCGATTCATATGGGCTCTCCAAATCCTGTCGAACTTTTTGCCAAGTGACACTAGGCAAAAACGCCGTAGGATCGGAACCGATTCCACGCACAAATCAACGAGAAGACCGCTTTCAAGTTGACGCGAGGTCGAGGCGGCAGCGAGGACCGGACCGAAACAGCCTCTCTGGCTTTGAGGACCGGACCGGACCGGAGCCGCCAACGAAGAGATCGCGGCAAATCGAAAGCGGGCTAGCGCTTGCTGTATTGGAAGCGCTTGCGAGCGCCCGGCTGGCCGTACTTCTTGCGCTCTTTTTTGCGCGCGTCGCGTGTGAGAAAACCTGCACGTTTAATGACCGCACGACGCTCAGGATCCATCGCGATCAAAGCGCGCGAGATGCCATGGCGCATGGCTTCGGCCTGAGCCGAGTGACCGCCACCCTTGACCGTTGCCCACACGTCGAATTGGTCAGTTGCTTCGAGAAGCTCGAGCGACTGCTTCATGACCATGATTGAAGTTTCACGCTCAAAGTACTGGTCTGCAGGCTTGCTATTCACAGTGACCTGACCGGTGCCGGGGGAAACCCAGACACGGGCAATGGCCGTTTTGCGCTTGCCGGTCGCGTACGTGCGGTTGGTCGCGGTGGTCATCTTTTGGTTCTGCCTTCTCGGTTCTTGTCTCGTTAGACTCGCTGTCTCGTCGTTCGTCGCGTTGAACCCTTCTTACTTGATCTCGAGCAGCTTGGGCTTTTGTGCTGCGTGCGGATGATCGGGGGTCGCGTAGACTTTAAGCTTGGTGAACATGGCGCGGCCGAGAACATTTTTCGGGAGCATGCCTTTGACAGCTTTTTCTACCGGGAACTCGGGCTTGCGCGCCATGAGGCGGCGATAGCTTTCCTGCTTGAGGCCGCCCGGAATGCCCGAATGACGCGAGTAGAACTTCTGATCGAGCTTGTTGCCCGTGAGTTTGACCTTGTCGGCGTTTACGACAATGACGAAGTCGCCGACGTCGACGTGCGGAGAAAACGTTGGCTTGTGCTTGCCGCGAATGACATGCGCGACGGCGCTGGCCACACGACCGAGCGACTGGCCCGTGGCATCGACAACCCACCACGAACGGCTGGCAGCGGCCTCTTCCTTCGTGATCACAAAGCCTTTGTTCGGATTACGACGCACTTTGAAGGTGGGCTTTTCGACGGCGGCCTCGGGCGTTGCCATGACGTTTCCTCGATGATTTCAGAAAATATGCCGCACACAGGCGGCAAGGGGGCAGCAGCGTACGAAGGTCGCCGCAATTCGTCAAGACCGCTTTCGATTTGAAAGCTGCCATCCAACGCGGATGTGACACGAAAGGGGCAGGTACTACAACCATGGCCGAAGCTGAGCGTCAGCGCGGCGAGGAAGCCCCGTGTTCCGGACTCTCGGTCACGACATACGCGAGATCGTCGCGGACGTGAACCCACGACCGTGAGTGTTAGGGTCTCACGCGAAGATCATGCGATCTCTTCGTTGACGAAGATGCCAGCCTCAAGGAATGCCATGAGACCGATCGCCAACATTCTTCCCAAACGACTTGGGGTCGCTCGAGATGCCGGTCGAAACGCCGGCAAAATGCAAAACCTGTCGGAGCAGCTTCTCGGCGTCGTCCGTGAGGATTCATCGGCAGTCATGGAGGCTCTGAACACCCGCCCCACGGGCCTGACCTCAACCGAGGTCGAGGAGCGGCTGGAGAAATACGGACCCAACGCGGTCGCCAAGGGCGAAGGCCACACTCGGCTCAAGCTCTTTCTCAGGGCTTTGTTCAACCCTCTGGTCATCCTTCTTTCGATCCTGGCCACCATCTCGTTCGCGACCGGGGACGTGGAGGCAGGGACCGTGATGACGACGATGGTGCTTCTCGGCGTCGTCCTGCGATTCGTTCAAGAGGCGCGCGCGGACTCCGCGGCCAAGAAGCTCCAGGCGATGATCAAGGTGACCGCAACGACCGTCCGGGACGGAGTTGCGATCGAGGTGCCGCTCGCGGAGCTCGTCCCCGGGGACGTGATCCAGCTCGCCTCGGGGGACATGATCCCCGCCGACGTGCGCCTGGTGGCGGCAAAGGATCTCTTCATCGTCCAGGCGAGCCTCACCGGTGAAGCGATGCCGGTCGAGAAGTTCGCGATCCCAGATACATCGGGCAAGGCCTCCGCGCTGGAGGCGAGCAACCTCTGTTTCCTCGGGACCAGCGTTGAGAGCGGCAGCGCGACGGCCGTCGTCGTCTCCACCGGCGAGCGCACCTACTTGGGCTCGATCGCCCGATCCATCGTCGGCCAGCAGGTCCAGACTGCCTTTGACAAGGGAGTCGGCAAATTCACCTGGCTGATGATCCGCTTCATCGTCGTCATGGTGCCGCTCGTCTTCCTCATCAACGGACTCACGAAGGGCAATTGGAGTGAGGCCTTCTTCTTCGCGGTCGCAGTCGCGGTGGGCCTGACGCCTGAGATGCTCCCGATGATCGTCACCGTCTGCCTCACCAAGGGCGCGATGCTCATGGCGAGCAAGAAGGTCATCGTCAAGCGGCTCCACTCCATCCAGAACATCGGCGCGATGGATGTACTATGCACCGACAAGACCGGGACCCTCACTGCAGATCAGGTCGTCCTCGAGAGACATTGCGACGTCCAACTCGAAGAAGACGACGAAGTGCTGGCCATGGCATATCTCAACAGCCACTTCCAGACTGGGCTCAAGAACGTCCTCGACCGGGCGATCCTCGCGCATCCGGAGATCCACGAGCAATTCCGGGTTCCCGAGCTCTCCAAGGTGGACGAGATCCCGTTCGACTTTAGCCGCCGGCTCATGTCCGTGGTCGTGAAGCAACTCGATGGAAGCCATCGCCTCATCTGCAAAGGCGCGCCAGAGGCGATCTTCAGCCGCTGTACGAGCTTCGAGTTGGATGACGAGCGGCTTCCGATGGAGCCGATGTTGATGGAGGATCTTCGGATCGAGTATGATCGCCTGAGCGTCGACGGGTTCCGCGTCCTGGCCATTGGCTATCGGGATTTCACGCCGAAGGAGACCTACTCCAAGGAAGACGAGGCGGATCTCGTGCTCCGCGGATACGTCGCGTTCTTCGATCCCCCCAAGGACAGCACGCGGCCCGCGATCAAGGCGTTGCACGAGCACGGCGTGGCGGTCAAGGTGCTCACCGGCGACAACGAAGCGGTGACGCGCAAGATCGCTCGCGACGTGGGCATTCCCGTCGACAAGGTTCTGCTCGGCAGTCAGGTGGAAACGATGTCGGACGCGGAGCTGGCCGAGGTGGCGGAGGAGACGCCCCTGTTTGCCCGCCTGGCGCCGAACCACAAGCAGCGGGTCGTCGCTGCGTTGCAGAGCAAAGGCCACGTCGTCGGATTCCTGGGCGACGGGATCAACGATGGGCCCGCGCTTCGAGCCGCTGACGTAGGAATCTCGGTCGACACAGCCGCCGACATCGCAAAAGAGTCGGCAGATCTCATCCTGCTCGAGAAGAGCCTGATGGTTCTAGAGGAGGGACTGCTCGAGGGCCGAAAGGTCTTTGCGAACATCCTCAAGTACATCCGCATGGGTGCGAGTTCGAACTTCGGCAACATGTTCAGCGTGCTCGGGGCGAGTGCGTTCCTGCCCTTCTTGCCGATGGCGCCGCTGCAGATCCTAACCAACAACCTGCTCTACGACGTATCGCAGATCCCAATCCCTTCCGACGACGTCGACCCAGAGCAGATCGCCCGTCCCAGGCCGTGGTCGATGAAGGAGATCACGAAGTTCATCCTCTTCATCGGACCGTGCAGTTCGATCTTCGACTACACCACGTACCTGATGATGTGGTTCATCTTCAAAGCGAATGCGATCGGGCACGCCGCGCTCTTCCAGACCGGCTGGTTCGTAGAGTCGCTGCTCACTCAGACACTGATCATCCACATCATTCGGACCAATAAGGTGCCCTTCATCCAGAGCCGGGCGAGCTGGCCGCTGATGCTCACGAGTTTGGCGATCATGGCAATCGGCATCTGGCTGCCATTCTCTCCGTTCGCCAAGGCCTTGGGGTTCGCGATACTGCCCGGCCTGTTCTGGCCGCTCCTGCTCGCGACGCTCTTCCTCTATTGCCTGCTCACTCAGTGGGTGAAGGTGACGCTTCTCAGGAAGGCGTGGATTTGACACCCATTCAAAGGTACGAGGGGTATTCTGATGCGATGCGGCCTCCGTTCGAGCTCGCCTTCTTCAGCACGCGCGAACGAACCAAGAAGACTTCAACTTTGTCCTCACGCGGTATGCGATGGAGCGGTTCCTGTACCGGCTGGCGATGTCGCGGCACGAGCCTGCCTTCGTGCTCAAAGGAGCCATTCTCTTCACGATCTGGTCTGGCCATCCTCATCGCGCGACGAAAGACATCGACCTTCTCGGTCGAGGAGCACCAGATCTGCGCCGACTCGAGCAGATTGCACGCGAAGTGTGCATCGTCGATGTCAACGACGATGGCGTCACGTTTGATCCGAATACCGTCGAGACTACCCGCATCAAAGAGGACGCTGACTACGAAGGTGTTCGCGTCACGTTCGCAGCAACGATTGGAACCGCGGTTGTCCCCCTTCAAGTCGACATTGGGTTTGGCGACGCGGTGACGCCTGGCCTTCAGGTCGTCGACTTTCCAACGCTGCTGCCCGCGCCGGCTCCACGGCTGCGGATCTATCCAAGAGAGACGGTGATAGCAGAGAAGCTCGAAGCGATGGTCCATTGCGGCATGGCGAACAGCCGCATGAAGGACTTCTTCGATATCTGGTTCCTTGCCTGCGGCTTCGAGTTTGACGGCCCGCTTCTCGCGTCCGCTATCCACGCTACGTTCGAGCGCAGGCAAACGAGGATGCCAGAGCGCGATCCCGTCGCTCTCACACAAGAGTTCAAGGGAGTGATCGAAACCGCAGTCGCGGGGCCGTCGTACTCCCACGTGATGCTGATCGACGGCAATGATGAGCGCGGGATCGACGTCGGCATCATGACCCGTGCGGGCAGAGCAAGGGCTACGGCAGTCAGGCGAGCAGCAATAAGAAGCGGCAGAGGCAAGCGGCGCGCGTGAAGGAAATCTACGAGGGCCTCGTGGCGAGCCGACAAACACGTGTTGTCGTCGTAGGAGACTTCAACGATACGCCCGACAGCGATGCACTAGCCCCGTTGATTCAGCAGACGGATCTGCGTGACATCAGCGAACACAAGAACTTCGACGACGGCGCAGCAGGAACTCGCCCAGGCACCTACGCTAACGGTGCGAAGAGCAACAAGATCGACGACGTGCTGCTCTCCCCTGATCTCTTCGCTGCTGCTCAGGCTGGTGGCATCTGCGAACTTCCCCAGGACTCCAACTGTTCCGACGTCGGAACAGTTGGCCAAGACCACGATAATTCATAGCTTTGCAGGCGGGATCGTGCGAGTGCACGCCCGAGAATTCGGTCGAACATCGCCGTCTGCGAGAAGCGCGAGACGGAGTACATCCACGTCATCGCCGAACACGTCGAGCGCACCGGTAGCGAAAGAAAGCTCGCCGTCTTCTCCGTTCGAGATGGCGAGCGCAACGAGATAACCCAGCGGTTCGACTCCGGACGCGTGGTCGTAAGGTCTCCAAACCGGAGCCTCATCGCGCTCTTGAGCCTCGATGCGACGGTTACGCGCCTCCTGCTCCTCCCACTCGCGTTGGCGCCGCTCGCTCCGTTCGCGATCGGATTCGCTCGTTGGTGCTGTGGACGTGCCTGTTCTTTTCGATGCTAATATCTTCGACATCGCTGTGCCGAACCACCCAATGGCATCGTCGCCTGCTTCGATGCAATCGCCGGAGGTGCATTGTGAAAAGATACTTTCGATGACGCGCTTCGATTTCTCGTTCTCGTTGCTGATGGCAGCCGTCCTGTGTGCCTCCGTCGCCTGTTCAACACGCATCGAGAAGGCGGAACAAGCTACCGCCACCGTACTGGGTACGAGTGACGGCAAGTGCTCATGGTTTCCTGATAGCGGTGATTTGTGTCCGCGGATCGAGGCCGAGGTTCATCGCGATGGTGGGGCTCCGTATCGAGTGACGTTCGAGGCCCGTCTGCCCATCATGCAAGCAGTGCGTATTCAGCCTGGAGTTAGGCTTCGCGTCATGGTGGATGTGAACGCCCCGCAGCACGTCGCCTTGGCCACTGAACCATTCTTCCCCACAGGCCCATGACCCCGCCAAGCCGAACCCCGATCGCAAGCTTTGCTTAGATGTCGTTCGAACTCGTCGTGCGCCAGGCACCCGAGGGTGCCATCGGCGTCGCCCCAAAGCCAGCGCTGCAGGCCGACGAGTTGCTCATCTGCGACGTGCACCGTCGTCCGGGGCAGACGCAGATCTTCGCCACGGACATCGACATCTCGCGCCGCCAAGCCTTCATCTTCGCGCAAGGCTCGTCGGTATCGGTTGTGACGGGCGCGTGGAGCATTCTCCAACCGCTTGCCGCGACGGTGCAGGCGGCACTCGACGAGATCGATGCGGAGCTGCGCGACCACTTCACCGAGGACAACAGCTCCGCGACGGCTCCACGCACGCGAAGAGTGCCATCGCGATCACGTCGATCACGCCGACCTCGGCGCCCGCACATTCCGTCACCGAGTTTACCGTGCGCGGCCATGGGCTCCTCGCCGTATGGCGTATCGATGACAACTTCCTTGGTCGATACACACTCGATGTCGTCGACGACGACGAGGCGCGCATCCGTCTCAATGTGAAAAGGATGGTGTGCGGGCCTAGGACAACACGTCGTGGTGTTCGATCCGCCGCACTCGATGGCTCGCTTCCGCGCCTATGCGAGCCTCGAGGAAGGCGCGGAGAAGAAGAAACGGGTCGCGCGCAGACCGAAGCCATGACGAAGATCGACACTACGCTCGTTGCCATCAAGAGCGATATCCAGGAAATGCATGATAAGAAAACGGCGTGAATCGCTTTCTACGCCACGCCCATATCTCCGCAGAACTTCGAAACTATTCCAAGTAATTGAAAATACATATGAAATCGACGTTTTCGGAGTTGCTAAGAAGGTCAATCCGTCGGCGAGAACCGGATGCCAGCGAGCAACGCGTCGAACGCAGCCTTGTCAACACGAGTCGTATAGATCATGTACTGCCGCCGGGCGGGTGACGGCCCTTTGAAGTGGGCGACGAGCACCTCTTGTTTTCGGCCGAAGAAGAGGCTGGTACGGCTCACGTTCGCCTCCACCGAGTCGATCCGGACCTTCCATTTTTCAGCCGCTACCATGGGGCCACGGTCGTGTAATGGCATACCGTCCCAGGCAAAGAAGAGGAGCCTTTGTCCGCCCGCGTCGTTGTAGCTCCTGAAGTGCTCCACCGAGCGCGTACCAAAATTCGACAGCTCCTCGTCGCGGGTATCGTCGTCGAGCGTGAAACCGGATGGAAGATTCAAGACGAGATCGACGAACGTGCCCTTGTCGGTGCTCATGGCGATGCTCTTCCTTTCCGTGCTCGAAGGAGGGACGGAGGCAGTAGAGGTTGCTGGGTGTTGTCCGCACGAACTGCCGTCCGAACAAGCGATCAAGAAAGCTCCCGCCAGAGATCTGGCCACGTGTCTCATGTCCCCACTGTACAGGGAGATCAGAACATCGTCGCATTGGTGGGACATCCAAGCATCGATCACGCAACGTGGGCACCCATTCAAATCCCCCTGCGAGCCATGACCTGGCGATCAACAGCGCTCGCCGCGACGCCGACGTCCCGACGGCGCGTTGCTCTTAACCACTGGGGCCCCCGTCCGGGCTCCTCTTAAACGCTCTCCATTCCTCTCTCCCCAACGGGACAGATGGGGAACACGAAACGCCGTCCCGGCGCGCGTAACGGCCGCACGAGCGCAAACCGTCGGAAAATCAGAGCGGAAACAGCCAAGCCCCCAACGCATGCACCTTGGGGCTCTGTTAAGCACACCGCGCTGCGAAGTTCGCGAGCGGCTGCAGATGGTGGGCCAACCGGGACTTGAACCCGAAACCAATGGATTAAGAGAGCGATTGGCCGATCTGGCAATTACGTCACCTGGGAAAAATAGGTCTGACGACGATCCGAGTAGCACCGAGAGTCCCCCTCATGGGGCAGCCGTGGGGCGGTACGAGGGGTATTCTGATGCGATTGAAGTCGCCTTGGCCGAGGCGCTCACCGGCGCGACACAAGCACAGCGTTGGGACATCGTAGCACAGCTCGCCAGGGAGCTCGAGGCCCGTCGGCTTGTGCAAGCAGGCAATGTCGTCAGCCTCGATAGCAAGCGAGGTGTGCGATGAGCGCTCTGCTCTGAAGACGAGAATGCGATGATGGTCGCAATGACTGCCGATCCGACAGTCGAGCGCCTCACCGCCGCGATCCATCAATTGACGGCGATGCTCGAAGTTGCGGGCCGCACTCCACCGCTGGATCGGTGCACCGAAGAAGAACAGCGGGCGAAGGAGCGATGGACGGAGACGAAGAGGCGCGCACGCGCAGGAGAAATAGGTCCGACGCCCCCCGACGAACTCACGCGTGCCACACTGCAAAGGATCGAAAAGCAGTCGATCGATCTCTTCTCGAAGCGTGTGGAGACCGCGCTCCAGAGGCAGCGTATGGATTTCATCGAGCAGCGCACGGCGGTCTTCGAGGCCGTGAAGTACGGCGCGGAGATCGTCGGGGATGTTGGCGCGTTCATGGGCGGCGCCAAGAGCATCGGTTCTGACTTTCTGACCAAAGTTGCCGAAGGTGTCGTCGAGGTCATTGCGAAGGCGTGGCCGGACGTCGCCAAGCGCATGGGGGCGCGTATGTCGCTCGTCGTCAACGCGATCAAGGCGATGCAGCCTGGACGCCGAAAGGGGCAGCCGAAGGGCCACCCTACTTCGAGCGATGCGGTCGAAGCATTGATGAGCGCGATCGGCTTCGATGCAGGAATCGACACGCTCAAAAAAGCGAAGCAACGCCGAAAAAAGACTCGCGAATGAAGCAAATGAAATGGGGGGACATCGCGTGTCCTCTCCTTTGATTGTGCCGCCGGCTGCAATCTCGGTGCATGAGCACGACGCGCCACGCACCTATCATCTCCGACACAGAACTCCGTGACGTAGCAGAGGCTGCTCGCGCCCATGAACGCAGCGTTCTTCGCCGCGTCGTCGGCCTGCCTGTCCGTGGCCGCGTCGCCAGGGACATCGTCAAACGCAAGCTACGACCGCGAGCCCCCATCACGCCTACGCCGATGTCGGTCTCGCAGCTCACGGTCGAACCCATCGTCGGCATCGACGGACGACGCTATCTCGACCTACTCCGTGAGCACCCCGAGTGCGCACGATCGCGAGTCGGCAAGCTCGTTGTCGTCGAGCTCGACGACCTTCGCGCGCTGCTACGATCGCTCACGCTGCAGTCGTCTCCGCACACGGAGTCCGACGTGCATGACGACGCTGGACTTCGCTGCGATGAGCAGCCCGAGACCGCCGACGCAGTGCTCGCAAAGCTCGGACTCCGGAGGACAGCATGATGCGTCGCCCCAGTGCGGAGGCTCGTCTCTTCGATTCCCTGGCCTCGGCGATCGCATTCGAGACCTCCCGATGGGAGGTTCGGTAATGGCGGCGGCCGTCTCCCCTCAGCAGCGCCATACGCGAGCGCATCGCTGTCCGATCTGCGACGGCGCCGATGGAGATCAGCGCGGCAAGGGCAAGCGCTGTTTCGGATGGACGGACCCTGATGGCAGATATGTGTATTGCTCACGCGAAGACCTTGCTGGAGAAATCGAACAGGGTACACACGGAGGCTTCGCCCATAAAATGCACGGGCCATGCAAGTGCGGTCAGACGCATCACGCGGAGGACCGCACCGCCGACGCATCCGACGACTTCGAGGCCGTCTATGACTACCGCAACGAGCACGGAACCCTCGTCTTTCAGGTCGTACGCAAGTTTGGGAAACGTTTCCTTCAGCGTCGACCGAACGGAGTTGGAGGCTGGATCTACAAGCTCGAAGGTATATCGCGTGTGCTCTACAAGCTTCCGGAGCTTCTCAACGACGACGGCGATCGTCCCGTCTACATCGTCGAAGGCGAGAAGGACGTCGACACGCTAGTTGGAGCCGGACACACCGCAACGTGCAACCCCGGCGGCGCTGGCAAGTGGCATTATGTGTCCGAACAGGCGTGCAAAGTGCTCGAGGGTCGCGACATCGTCATCATTGCCGATGCAGATGCTCCGGGGCGAAAGCATGCCGAAGACGTCCGCCGATCGCTAGAAGGCGTTGCTGCATCGGTTCGTGTTGTCGAAGCCCCTGCCCCACACAAGGACGTCACCGCACTGCTTGAGGCAGGAGGCTCGCTCGAGCAACTCGTACCGTTATCCAAGCTCCAGAACGAACCCCACCCCGCCAACGATGAGACGATCGACGATCGTCCGGAGATCGAGCTCGTCATGGAGATCACTCCCATCGTCGACGCGATGGCCGTGGCTCTCGAACGAGACAAAGACGTCTACATCCGCGAGAACGCGATCGGATCGCTGTCGCGTGCCCCGGGCGCCCCGCTTGGTTGGCGAGCCCTCCCATTCGTATCGCTCCAAGAGCGCCTCGATCGATGTGCGAGATTCTTCCGGTGGAGCAGGGACAAATCCGGCAAGGACGTCAAGATCTGGAGTCGTCCACCTAATGTCGAATGCGCAACACTCAAAGAGCGCGGTGTGTGGCCGAACCTCCGCGCGCTTCGACGCATCGTGTACGCTCCGTTCCTCCGTGTGGACGGTTCCGTACGCCAGACTCCCGGATACGACGCGGCATCGCAAACCTACGCCGACTTTGATGTGGAGAGCTTTGAGCGTGTAGCCGATCGTCCGTCACGCGACGACGCGCGCTCGGCGCTTCGTGAGCTCTTCGATCTCTTCGTCGACTTCCCATTCCGAAGCGACGCCGATCGCTTCGTTCCCATCGCGCTGCTCCTCTCACTCGTGGGTCGCGATGCAATCTCCGGTGTCGAGCCGATGTTCATGATCGCGGCCTCGACGAAAGGCACTGGCAAAACGAAGCTCGTAGACATCGTCTCGATCATCGCCACGGGAAGACCCTGGTCGAGTAGCCCGAGGGGATTTCACCCTCGGGCCCTCCCAGAACCGGACGTGAGACTCTCGCCTCATCCGGCTCCTCCAATCCCGGCCGCAGGCTTCGCACCGAGACGCCAATGCGCAAA
>Ga0123357_10000184_pt1 | contig 57885 bp, 52 predicted proteins | sample TergutEmb28metaG_FD_89873 | JGI IMG/M metagenome (GOLD analysis project Ga0123357, IMG submission 89873) | Embiratermes neotenicus P4 segment gut microbial communities from Petit-Saut dam, French Guiana - Emb289 P4 | ecosystem: Host-associated > Arthropoda: Insects > Digestive system > Gut ...
CCATCACCTCTATCCCGAATCGGTACAACGGGCGGTGCGCGAGGCGGCGCGGCTGGCGCGCATTGAAAAACCGGTGTCGCCGCATGTGTTGCGTCATTCGTTCGCCACGCATCTGCTACAGGCGGGTTATGATATTCGCACGGTGCAGGAGCTGCTGGGCCATGCGAATGTGAGCACGACCATGATTTACATGCATATGCTCAACAAGGGCGGGCGGGGAATTTTGAGTCCACTGGATGCGTTGTAAATAAAATTTACGCGCTATTCGCTGGGGTTCCGCTCGCCACCCCGGTGTGCAGAAAGCGTAGGGTCTCTGCGCCATCAACACCGCCCGTCTCTCACCAAAGCAGCGGCGCAGGGCATCGGGGCTTTGCGCGAAGGCGCGGAGCAAGGCTCCTTGAACACCTGTCGAGCGCAATCCCTGCCATTCATGGCGGGGTCAGCGAGACATGGCCTAACAGGCGCCGAAGGCGCCCCACACTGTGTCGAGGAATCCACAACCTTCAGGTTGGGGTGACTCAAATGACGGTCTCTACGCGATCCTTGGAAATCAAAGGGGTCTTTTTTCCAAGCTCTTGTTTTTACGGAAAAATTTTCTAAATTTACTTAAATAATGTTTCGCTACTGTAGTGAATTTCATTGAATAATTATTACAGTAATTTAGAAAATTTGAACAGACAATCCCCCTTCTCGCGCCCCGATGTTCAATAAGCGGAAACCGGGGACAGCCAGCGGATGAGCATGGGCGGGGCGGTTTTTTCGTCGAAGCTGACCAGTTCCCAGGCGTCGCGTTCGGCGAGCAGGGCGCAGGCGAGTTGGTTGTTGAGGGCGTGTCCCGATTTGTGGGCGGTGAAATGGGCCAGCAGCGGGCGGCCGGTCAGATAGAGGTCGCCGATGGCATCGAGCAGTTTGTGCTTGACGAATTCGTCGGCGTAGCGCAGGCCGTCGGCATTCAATACGCGGAATTCGTCGAGCACGACGGCGTTTTCGAGTCCGCCGCCTTGCGCCAGGCCGTTTTCGCGAAGCCATTCGACTTCCTGCATGAATCCGAAGGTGCGCGCCCGCGCGATGTCACGGACATAGGAATGTTCGGCGAAATCGAATTCGGCCTGCTGGCCGGAGCGGTCGATGGCCGGGTGGCTGAAGAGGATCGAGAAATCGAGGCGGAAGCCTTCGTAGGGGGTGAAACGCGCCCATTTGTCGCCGTCCTTCACTTCGACCGGGCGCAGGATGCGCATGAATTTTTTGGCAGCGCCCTGCTCTTCGATGCCGGCAGACTGGATCAGATAAACGAAGGGCGCAGCCGATCCGTCGAGAATGGGGACTTCGGCAGCATCGAGATCGACCCAGGCGTTGTCGATGCCGAGTCCGGCGAACGCGGACATCAGATGTTCGATGGTGCTGACCCGGACTCCGTCTCGCTCAAGGCAGGAGCAGAGTCTTGTATCGCCAACGAGCGTCGCCAGCGCCGGGATTTCGACCGGCGGGTCACAATCGACGCGGCGAAAGACGATACCGGTATCGGCCGCCGCCGGACGCAGGACGATGTTGACCTTGGCGCCGGAGTGCAGCCCAACGCCGCTGGCGCGAATCAGGGTCTTGAGGGTGCGTTGCTTGAGCATATGCTAAAAAGGAAGGAACAATCTGACGAGTTTAGCACGGGGATCGCCTGTAAACAGCGATTGGCGCGGGTTTGAAGCGGCCCGCGCCTGAAATTTCTCATCGGCGGCGCAATGCCGCTGTAATCGGTTTCGCTGTCCGGCGTCCTCGTTCAGTCCACGTTTGGCTTGTGGAAATGATGGGTTTCGCTTCGCTCTACCCATCCTACATAAAATCCTCGTTCAGTCTGCCTGGCGGCGCAGGAAAGCGGGAATGTCGTAGCGATCCACACCGCTGTTCGACAGCGCCTCGGCGGTAACGCCAGCAGCCATGCCGCGTGCGCCGCGCCCACGAATCACGGTCGGGGTGTCGTACTGCGAGTAGTCGGACCCAATGGCCGAAGGCTGCGCGTGTTCGGTGCCGGTCGCTTGCAAAACCGGAATCGGCGTGTCGATCACGGTGAAGGACTGCCGCTTCATTTGCGCCTGGCCGAGGCCGGTCGCGACAACGGTCACGCGGATGTCGTCGCCCATTGCGTCGTCGTAGACCGCTCCGAAAATGATATGCGCGTCTTCCGCAGCGAAGGCGCGGACGGTAGCCATCACTTCGTTGACTTCGCGCATCTTCAGGTTGCGCGTGGCGGTGATATTGACGAGGACGCCCTTTGCGCCGGAAAGGTTGATGCCTTCGAGCAGCGGGGAGGCGACGGCCTGTTCGGCGGCGATGCGGGCGCGGTCAAGGCCGGAAGCGTAGGCGGAACCCATCATCGCCATGCCCATTTCGCTCATCACGGTGCGGACATCCTCGAAGTCGACGTTGACAAGTCCGGGGAAATTGATGATTTCGGCAATGCCGCCAACCGCGTTGCGCAGGACGTTGTTGGCGCCCTTGAAGGCATCCTCCATCGAGACATCCTCGCCGAGCACTTCCATGAGCTTGTCATTGAGAATGACAATCAGCGAATCGACATGCTTTTGCAGTTCGGCAATGCCCACCTCCGCGATTTTCATCCGCTTGCCTTCAAAGGGAAAGGGCTTGGTGACGACAGCAACAGTGAGAATGCCGAGTTCGCGCGCAATTTCGGCGATGACCGGCGCGGCCCCGGTGCCGGTGCCGCCGCCCATTCCTGCGGTCAGGAAAACCATGTGCGCGCCGCGCAGATGATCGGCAATCCGCTCGCGGTCTTCCTGCGCGGCGATCTTGCCCGCTTCCGGCTTGGCGCCAGCGCCCAGCCCGCTTTTTCCAAGCTGGATCTTGGAACCGGCAATGTTGCGCTTGAGCGCCTGGGCGTCGGTATTGGCGACGATGAATTCGACGCCGTTGACGCCTTCCCGGATCATGTGGTCGACAGCATTTCCGCCGCCGCCGCCAATACCCATGACCTTGATGACGGTTCCAACATCCTCAAAAGAGTCTTTCTCGATAATCTCGAACATAATCGCCTCCTCAAAAAAAGCGGTCCATTGAAAGGGTTCGTTAAAGTTGAAAACGCTTGTGCTACGGCCTTGCTCAAAGATTCTTCGCCAGCCAGGAGGTCACACGCTCCAGCCTTTGCTTGAAATTACGTGTTTCATGGATTTTCTGCCCGCGCTTTTTTTGCGCCTTGGCTTCCATCAGGAGGCCGTAGGCAGTGGAGAAACGCGGACTTTGGATGACATCGGAAAGCGTCCCCTGGTATTTCGGAGCGCCCAGGCGTATCTGCATGTGCATGACTTCCTCGCCCAGTTCGACCATGCCCGGCATCACCGCAGAACCGCCGGTCAGCACCATGCCGGAAGAAAGCACATCCTGGAATCCGGCCTGGCGCAGTTTTATCTGGATCAGGTCGAACAATTCCTCGACGCGCGGCTGGATGACGTCCGAGAGCGCACGGCGCGAAAGCTTGCGGCTGGGCCGGTCGTCGACTCCGGCGACTTCGAGCGTCTCGTTGTCGTCGGCCAGTTGCGAGAGCGCGTAGCCGTAACGGCACTTGATTTCCTCGGCGCCGCGCGTCGGCGTGCGCAGGGCCATTGCGATGTCGTTGGTGATCTGGTCGCCAGCAATCGGAATCACCGTCGTGTAGCGGATTGCGCCCTGCGTCCAGACGGCAATGTCGGTCGTTCCGCCGCCGATATCGACCAGGCAGACGCCGAGATCCTTTTCGTCCTCGGAGAGGACGGCGTAGGAAGAGGCCAGCGGTTGCAGCACCAGATCATTGACTTCCAGCCCGCAGCGGCGCACGCATTTGACGATGTTCTGCGCGGCGGAAACCGCGCCGGTGACGATGTGCGCCTGCACTTCAAGACGGAATCCGCTCATGCCGATCGGTTCGCGGATGCCGCCCTGGTCGTCGATGATGAATTCCTGCGTCAGGATGTGCAGGATTTCCTGGTCGGTCGGGATCGGCATTGCGCGCGCCGTTTCGATGACGCGCTCGACATCGGCGGCCGTCACTTCCTTGTCCTTGATCGCCACCATTCCATGCGCATCGAAACTCTTGATATGGCTTCCGGCAATGCCGGTGTAAACATCCTTGACCTTGCAGTCGGCCATCAATTCGACTTCCTGCACCACGCGCGAGATCGTCGCCACCGTTTCCTCGATGTTGACCACGACGCCCTTGCGCAGTCCGCGCGATTCCTGCGAGCCCATGCCGATGATGTTGAGCCTGTTTTCCGGCGTGATTTCGGCTACCAGCGCCACGATCTTCGCGGTGCCGATGTCCAGGCCGACAATCAGTTCCTTGCTATCCCTGCTCATGCTCTTTCCCGGTTTCCCGCTCTCCCGTTCCGGTATTTCAACGCGGCGCCTGGCGCTCTGCCGCTTGCCGCAACGCAAATCCGTTTGGATAGCGCATATCCACGATCGCCACCTTGGCGGCTTGGTTCGCCTCGGCGATGGTCGGGTAATACGTGACAAAGCGCGTCAGGCGTTGCGCCAACTGGGATTGCTGTTGCTCGCGCCCCAGGTTGATCCGCATTCCGTCGTCCAGCCGCACCTGCCAGGCCAGCCGCGACGAGAGGGCAACGCGCACCGGCGTCCTGCCGATGCTGCGCAATTGCGGCAGGAATTCGCCATAACGCTGCAATACTTCCGCCGCATGCCCGGGCGGGCCGGAAAGCACCGGCAAGGCCGCCAGGTTTTTCTGCATTTCCGCGACAGGCGGGGCCGAAAAAACCTCGCCGTAGGAATTCACCCACTCTTCCCCTGCCGTGGCCTTCTCTTCCCTCTCGCCCCAGACCGCCACCGCTTCCTGCTCCTCGATCGTGACGAGCAATTGACCCGGCCAGTAACGCCGCACGTCGGCGCGGCGCACCCAGGGCAGTTTTTCCAGCGAGCGCCGCAAGCTTTCCGGGCTGACATCGAAGTAGGCATGCTGCGGAATTTGCTGCACCACTTCTTCCAATTCGGCGCGCTTGACCGCCTGTAATTCGTTCGTCACCACCACATCGGTCAACGCAAAAGCGGGCAGGTGCGCCAGCGCCAATCCTGCAGCCGTCAGCAATCCGCCCAGCGCCACGACGAACAGGGAATCGGCAAGCGCATCCAGCAATTGGGGTCGATGCCACATTATTCATTCCAGGGAAGCCCGCGCCAGAATGGAAAGCACCAGCGTGTCGAAATCGATTCCTGCAGCGCGGGCGGCCATTGGCACCAGGGAATGAGTGGTCATGCCCGGTACGGTGTTGGCCTCCAGGAAATAAGCCTTGCCTGCCGCGTCGCAAAGAAAATCGACCCGCCCCCAGCCGCGCCCGCCGATGGCGGCAAACGCGGCCAACGCCTGCTCGCGCAATTGCGCCTCGCGCTCCGGCGGCAACCCGCAGGGGCAGAGGTAGCGCGTCTTCTCGCTCACATATTTGGCGTGATAGTCGTAGAACTCGCCCTCAGGTTCGATCCTGATGACCGGAAGTGCGGTTTCGCCCAGAATGGCGACGGTATATTCGCCGTCGACGATGCCGCGCTCGGCGATGATCATGTCGCCCGGCGGCGCCGAACGCACAGCTTCTGCATACGCGGCGGCAAGCGCGCCGCTTTCCTTGACCTTGACGACGCCGACCGAGGAGCCTTCGGAAGCCGGCTTGACGAACAGCGGCAACCCGAGCGCCTGTTCAACCGCAGCGAAATCGCTGTCCGCATCGAGCCGCCGGCATTCGGGAACAGGGAGCCCGAGGCTTTGCCAGAGCAGTTTCGAGCGCCATTTGTCCATGCCGAGCGCCGAGGCGAGGACGCCGCTGCCGGTATAGGGAACCCGGAACATTTCGAGCGCTCCCTGAAGAACGCCGTTTTCGCCGTAACCTCCGTGCAGCACGATGAAAGCGCGGTCGAATCCCTTCAGTTCCTCCAGGGCGCGTGTCGCGGGATCGAAGGCGTGGGCATCGACTTTTTGCCGCAATAGCGCCTCCAGCACACGAGCGCCGCTTTCCAGCGAAACCTCGCGCTCGGCGGAGATGCCGCCAAAAATGACGGCAACACGGCCAAAACCGGTGCTTTTTTCCTCGTTTGCGTTCATCTTTTTCGGATACGGTCCAGAGCTTGATTTCAAGTGTCTTGATGCTTCGATTCGGCCACGAAAACCCCTCCGGGTTTGATCGTCAAATTTGCCATCAAAATAAATTGGAATTTTATCATCGTCCAGAACTACAGCCGGTTCCAAGGAGAAATTAAATTCTTTAATTTAGAATAATGTGGGGTTTTTACATCGCCGGCATTCCCTTTTGCAAGACCGGAAAAAACGGAATTCGCGCCCCTTTCCGGGAGGGAATTTCCGCCATATCCAGAACCCGTTCCGATGCCTGGCATTTGCTCACTCCTGCGCCAGTTTTCCCGGAACGGCGCCGATCGATCCCGCGCCCATCGTCAACACGACATCGCCATCCTGCGCCAGCGCGGCGATCATTTCCGGCATCTTCGCCATATCCTCGACGAATACCGGCTCGATCTGGCCAGCAACGCGCAGCGCGCGCGCCAGCGCGCGTCCGTCGGCGGCAACGATCGGCGCTTCGCCCGCAGCGTACACATCGGCCAGCAGCAGGGCATCGACCGAAGAAAGCACACGCACGAAATCCTCGAAACAATCCCGGGTGCGCGTATAGCGGTGCGGCTGGAAGGCCAGCACCAGCCGGCGGCCAGGAAAGGCGCCGCGCGCTGCGGCCAGCGTCACTACCATTTCCGCCGGGTGGTGTCCGTAGTCGTCGATCAGCGTGAAACTGCCGCCGCCGGACAAGGGAATTTCGCCATACGACTGGAAGCGCCGCCCGACGCCCCTGAATTCGGATAGCGCCTGGATAATCGCCGAATCCGGCACTTGCAGCTCGGTTGCCACCGCAATCGCCGCCAGCGCGTTGAGGACGTTATGCGTTCCGGGCAGATTCAGCGTCACCGGGATGCGGCTGATGCTGCCATTGACGCGCACGCAATCGAAGCGCATCCGGGCGCCGTCCGTGGAAATGTTTTCGGCGTAAATCCGGGCCGAAGGGTCAAGCCCGTAGGTGATGACCTGCCTGGTGATCTGCGGCAGGATGGCGCGCACGTTGGCATCGTCGTTACACAGCACGGCGACGCCGTAGAACGGCAGGCGCTGGAGAAATTCGACAAAGGCCTCTTTCAGGCGGCCAAAATCGTGCCCATAGGTTTCCATGTGATCGGCGTCGATGTTGGTCACGACCGAAATGATCGGCGTCAGGAAGAGGAAGGAGGCGTCGGATTCATCGGCCTCGGCAACGAGGAAATCGCCGCTCCCAAGCCGCGCGTTGGCGCCAGCGGCATTCAGGCGCCCGCCGATGACGAAGGTCGGATCGAGCCCTCCTGCGGCAAGGATCGACGCAACCAGGCTGGTCGTCGTCGTTTTGCCGTGCGCGCCAGCAATGGCGATTCCCTGCTTCAGGCGCATCAATTCAGCCAGCATTTGCGCGCGCGGCACGACCGGAACGTTTTTTTCACGCGCGCGCACGACTTCCGGGTTGTCCTCACGGACGGCGCTCGAAACCACCAGCGCATCCGCGTCCCCGATATGCTCCCCCGCGTGACCGGAAAAAACGCGCACGCCGAGACTTTCCAGGTGCCGCACTGCCGCGCCCGGAACGAGATCGGAACCGGAGACCCTGAAGCCGAGATTGACCAGCACCTCGGCGATGCCGCTCATCCCGGAGCCTCCGATACCAACGAAGTGAACGTGTTTGATCTTGTGTTTCATATTCAATATGGGCTTTTGTGAAAATTGGAAAATTCCAGATTAAATTCCAGATTTAAATTAAATAATATTTGAGAAGTGTAGAAATATCCAGGCAATAATTAATTTCACATTGGAATCCGGATTTGCCTTTTTGTTTCACTCTTCACTCACTGTTTCGCCGCGACTTCCTCGCATATCCGCGCCACCGTCAGCGCCGCTTCGGGCCTGGCCTGCGCGCGCGCCTTTTCTGCCATTTCCAGAAGCTGCTCGCGCGTGTAGTTGCGAATCTGTGCAACCCGTTGGGGCTCAAGATCCTGCTGCGGGAGCAGAAACGCGGCGCCGCAACGCGTCAGGAACCGGGCATTGACCGTCTGGTGATCATCTACCGCGTGGGGATAGGGAATCAGCACGCTCGCCACACCCGCTGCCGCGAGTTCGGAAACCGTCAGCGCGCCGGAACGGCAGAGCACCAGATCGGCCCAGGCGTATGCACCCGCCATATCGTCGATGAACGCCACGCAATGCGCCGCAACATTTTTGGCTTCGTAGTTGGCGCGCAGCTCTTCCAGATGCTTTTCTCCGGCCTGGTGCACGACTTCCGGACGCTCTTCCGGCGTAATCTGTGCCAGGCCCCTGGGCACTGCTTCGTTCAGCGCCGCCGCGCCAAGGCTGCCTCCGAGCACCAGCAGGCGCAGCGGACCGCTCCGGTCGCTGAAACGCTCTGCCGGGCTTGGCAACTGGGCGATTTCGAGGCGCACCGGATTGCCTGCCCATTCTCCTTTTTTGAGGCTCCGGGGAAAGCCCGTCAGGACGCGCCTGGAAAAGCGCGCCAACAGTTTGTTGGCAAGACCGGGAACCGAATTCTGCTCGTGAATGACCAGCGGAATCCGCATCAGCGCCGCCGCCAATCCCCCTGGGGCACTGATATAACCGCCCATCCCAAGCACAACATCGGGGCGGATGCGGCGCATTTCGCGCCGCGCCCGCAGCGTTGCGGCAAACAACGAAAAGGGCAAGGCCAGTTTGCGCATCAATCCCTTGCCGCGCAGCGCCGAAAAACGCGCCTCGACCAGTTCATAACCTTGCGCGCGCACCAATCTGGATTCCATTCCATCGGAATTTCCGATCCACACGATCTTCCAGCCGCGCGCCCGCAGGCACTCGGCGACCGCAAGCCCCGGAAAGATATGCCCGCCGGTGCCGCCCGCCATGATCATCAAGGTACGCCCGGATGGGTGCTCGGTCATGGTTTCCTCCCGTGCATGAGTCGTCTATCCTCCCAATTGGTTCGTAACAAACGTAGGATGGGTAGAGCGCAGCGAAACCCATCATTTCCACGAACAAAATTCATGATGGGTTTCGCTTGCGCTCTACCCATCCTACATAGCTGCGCCGAAACAGGCCGTGGCAGGAAATCCGCTTGAGGCTGGAGGGCAGCCGTACTCATAGCTTCCTTCCGTGCAGCGGAACGCCGTTTTGGCTTCGGCCGCGCTTCGCGCTTAACTTCGGCTGCGCCGAAGTTAGCCTGCGCCGAAACAGACAGCGCAACAGGCCGTGGCAGAAAATCCGCTTGAGGCTGGAAGGCTGCCGTGCTCATAATTTCCTTCCGTGCATGAGCTGTCTGTTTTCCCAATCCGCTCGTAGCAGGACAGAAAGCGCGATGCAGTTGATCAGGATTCCGGAACCGCCGAAGCTCATCAGCGGGAGCGTCAATCCCTTGGTCGGCAGCAATCCGGTATTGACGCCCATGTTGACGAAGCCCTGGATGCCGAACCAGATGCCGATTCCCTGCGCGACCAGCGCCGGGTATACCCGTTCGAGCGAAACCGCCTGCCTTCCGATCAGGAAGGCGCGTTGCACGACCAGCGCAAACAGCACGATGACGACGACGACGCCGGAAAATCCCAATTCCTCGGCAATGACGGCGAGCAGGAAATCGGTATGCGCTTCGGGCAGGTAGAAAAGTTTTTCCACCGAAGCGCCCAGCCCGACGCCGAAAAGTTCGCCGCGCCCGAAGGCGATCAGCGCGTGCGAAAGCTGGTAGCCGCTGCCGAAGGCGTCGGCCCATGGATCCATGAATCCAAAAATGCGGTCGCGCCGGTAGGGGGAGACGACGATCAGGATTGCGAACGCGGCCAGCAGGACGACGGTAAGCACAATGAACAGGCGGGCGCGGATTCCGCCGAGGAAGAGAATGCCCATCGCGATCATGATAATGACGACGAAAGCGCCGAAATCCGGCTCTTTCAGCAGCAGGATGCCCACGAGCACCATCGCCCCGGCCATCGGCAAAAACGCCTGCTTCAGGTTGTGCATGACCGGCATCTTGCGCACCGTGTAATCGGCGGTATAGAGCACCGCGAACAGTTTCATCAGTTCCGAGGGCTGCAAATTGACGAGGCCTAGGGAGAGCCAGCGTTGCGCGCCGTTGACGGAACGGCCGACCCCCGGAATCAGGACGATCACGAGCAGAAACACGCCGACGAAAAAAAGCCAGGGCGCCAGCCGTTGCCAGGCCACCATCGGAATCTGGAAAACGACGGCGGCGGCAAGCAGCCCTACCGAAAGGAAAACGGCATGCCGGATAAGGAAATAACCCGCCTGGTGGCCGGAAAATTTACTGCCTTCTGCGGTGGCGATCGACGCCGAATACACCATCACCAGCCCCACCAGCAAGAGCGCCAGGGCGCTCCAGAGCAGCACCGTATCCACTTCGGAGGGTTGGCGGTGGGGCGCGTCGAGCAGCATTTTGTTCAGCATTGCCCACGCTCCGCTTCGAGTTTGCGCACCGCAGCGACGAACGCTTCGGCGCGGTGCGCGTAGTCGCGGTACATGTCGAGGCTGGCGCAGGCCGGGGAAAGCAGAACCGCATCGCCCGGCTGTGCTTTTTCGGCGCACCAGCGCACAGCGGCTTCCATATCGGAAAAACGTTGACACGGCAATTCCCGTCCAGACAGCGCATTGGCGATAGCATCCCCGATTTTTCCCGCGTCGCGTCCGATCAGCGCGACGGCACGCCCGTGTTCGCCAAGCGCGGCGGCCAGCGGCGAAAAATCCTGTCCCTTCCCTTCGCCCCCCAGAATCACCGCCACAGGCCGGCCCAATCCAGTCAGCGCGGCGAGGGTCGCTCCGACATTGGTGCCCTTTGAATCGTCGAAGAAGTCGACGCCGCCAATCGCGGTGACGAACTCGACACGATGCGGCAAGCCGCGAAAACTCTCCAGCGCTGGCAACAGCTTTTCCTCCGCGATTCCAATCGCCGCGCACAGCGCCAGCGCCGCCAGCGCGTTCGCCTGGTTGTGCCGTCCGGAAAGGCGCAACGCGGAGACCGGCAGCAGCCGTTTTTCCCCACGCGCCAGCCAGACCTCTCCGTCGCTTTCGATCAGGCCAAATTCGTTTTTGCCGCCTGGGGCGCCGAAGCCAAAACTGAAACGGACTTGTTCCGGTTCCACTTGCCGGCCCATCTCGCATACGGCGGAGTCGTCGCGGTTGAGCACCATGGCGGTAGCCCCGTGGAATATCCGCTTCTTGGCGGCTATGTAGGCGTCGATGCCCGCATAACGGTCGAGATGGTCTTCGCTGATGTTGAGCACGGTCGCGGCATCGGGCGCAAGACTTTCGGTGGCCTCCAGTTGGAAGCTGGAAAGTTCGAGCACCCAGACCTCCGGCAGCGGCTGCTCTTTCCGTTTCCGTGCCGCCGCCATCAGCGCATCGAGCGCCGCCGGCGCGATATTGCCCGCCGCTTCGGCGGCAATTCCGGTATTTCGCAACAGATGGGCGGCGAGCGCGGTCGTCGTCGTCTTCCCGTTGGAGCCGGTAATGGCAATGATTTTCGGACGTTGCCCGGCGTCGTAAAGATCGTCGAGCGCCCAGGAAAAGAGTTCGATTTCCGAAACGACCGGCAAGCCGCGTTCACGCGCGGCGCGCAGCAAGGGCAAATCCGTGGGTAATCCCGGCGACAGCACCACCAGCGCACAGGCTTCCAGCAGGCTTTCGGAAAAATCGCCGCTCAGGATTTCAACTTCCTTGACTTCCCGCCGCAGCGCCTCCAGTCCGGGCGGGGCCGCGCGGGTATCGGCAACGCGCACCCGCGCGCCGTTTTGCGCCAGCCACTTCGCCACGGCCAGACCGGAGATTCCCAGACCCAGGACGAGGGTTTGTTTCCCGGCCAGCGAAGAGGAAGAAATCCGCGATTCCATGAGCATCCTCAGCGCAGCTTCAAGGTGCTCAGGCCAAAGAGCACGAGCATGATGGTGATGATCCAGAAACGCACGACGACCTGCGTTTCCTTCCAGCCGCCCAGTTCGTAGTGATGATGCAGCGGCGCCATGCGGAAGATTCGTTTTCCGCCGGTCCATTTGAAATACAGCACTTGCACCGCGACCGACAGGGTTTCGGCGACGAACACGCCGCCCATGATTGCGAGCACGATTTCCTGCCGCACGACGACCGCGACAGTGCCGAGCGCAGCGCCGAGCGCGAGCGCGCCGACATCGCCCATGAAGACTTCGGCCGGATAGGCGTTGAACCAGAGGAAGCCCAGTCCGGCGCCGACCATCGCGCCGAGAAAGATGCACAATTCGCTTGCCCCTGGAATATGGGGCAGGAGGAGATAGCGCGCAAAAACGGCATTGCCGGCGACATACGCAAAAATCGCGAGCGCGGCGGCAATCATCACTGCCGGCATGATCGCCAGCCCGTCCAGTCCATCCGTCAGATTGACCGCGTTCGAGGTTCCGACGATGACCAGGAAGGTCAACACGATGAAGCCATAAATACCGAGCGGATAAGCAACCGTTTTGAAGAAGGGAACGATCAGTTTCGTTTCCGCCGGCACGATCGCTGTCTGCGCGAGATAAACGGCCGCTGCGATGCCGATCAGCGATTGCCAGAAAAATTTCTGGCGCGCGGGCATTCCCTTCGGGTCGCGGCGCACGACCTTTTTCCAGTCGTCGCTCCAGCCGATGGCGCCGAATCCTGCCGTGACGATCAGCAGCACCCAGATATAGCGGCTACTCAAATCGCCCCACAACAGGGTCGTGACCAGAATGGCGATCAGGATCAGCACCCCGCCCATGGTAGGCGTGCCGGACTTCTTCAAATGCGTCTGCGGGCCATCGTCGCGCACTGCCTGGCCGATTTTTTTCGCCGCCAGCCAGCGGATCACATGCGGCCCGCAGACGAAGGAAATGCACAGCGCAGTCATCGCCGCCAGCACGGTGCGCAGCGTGATGTAATTGAACACATGAAACAGGCGTACTTCCGGCGCCAGCCATTGCGTCAGCATCAACAGCATGTGGAGCCTCCTTTCGTATCCGTGGGGGATATGCTTGCCGCGATCGCATCGGCGATGCGCTCCATCCGCATGAACCGCGATCCCTTGACCAGCACCGTCGTCCTTCTGTCGAGCAATGGCCGCAAATCTGCCGTCAGCGCTTCGGGGTGCTCATATGAACGGGCATGTTCGCCGAAGGCGCGCGCCGCCACGGCGCTCATTTCACCGAGCGTCAACATCAGGTCGACGCCGGATTTCTTCGCGTAGATGCCGATTTCCTCGTGAAAGCGCTCCGCGTCGCTGCCGGTTTCGCCCATATCGCCGAATACGAGCACTCTTTTCCCGCTCGCCGCCGCCAGCACGTCGATTCCGGCGCGTACCGAATCGGGATTGGCGTTGTAGCTATCGTCGAGCAGCAACGCGCCGTTGATGCCATCGCGTTTTTGCAGGCGCCCCTTGATTCCCCGGTAGCCGTTCAGCCCCTCCATGACGGCGGAAAACGGAACTCCGGCAGCCAGCGTGGCGGCAGCAGCGGCCAGCGCGTTTCTCGCGTTGTGTTGTCCGGGCACCGCCAGCGTTACGACGGATTCGCCTTCCTTTGCGTTGATCGACAGGCGAGTTTCCAGTCCATGCGATTTGATCCTGCCGGCGACATCGGCGGCAAAGGCCGTCGCGTAGCGAATCACGCGCCGTCCGGCGTTCTGCATTCGCCAAAGCCATGCGTTCGGATCATCGCCATTGATCACCGCGATGCCGTCTTCCGTCAGCCCGTCGTAGATCGCGCCCTTTTCTTCGGCGATCGCGGCAAGCGTTCCCATTCCTTCGAGATGCGCGCGTTGCACGTTGGTGACCAAAGCCACCGTGGGCCGCGCGATTCCTGTCAGGCGGGCGATTTCACCCGGGTGGCTCATGCCCATTTCGATCACTGCGGCGCGGTGTCCGGCGTGGAGGCGCAACAAAGTCAGGGGCAAGCCGATTTCATTGTTGAAATTGCCTCCGGTCGCCAGCACGGCGGCCTCGCCATAGGCGGCGCGCAGTATCGCGGCGATCATTTCCTTGGTCGTGGTCTTGCCGTTGGAGCCGGTCAGCGCGATCAGCGGCAGGCTGAAGCGCGCGCGCCAGAACGCGGCCAGCGCCCCCAGCGCGACACGGGTATCGTCGACGGCGACCAGCGGCAGGGCGCGGTTCGGGAATTGCCCGGACAGCGATTTTTCCACACGCGCGATGGCGCTCTCCGCCACGATGGCCGCGACAGCGCCGCGCGCGAACGCCGCGGCGACGAACTCGTGCGCATCGAAATGTTCTCCGCTCAACGCGACGAACAGCGCGCCGGCGCCGATCTGACGGGTGTCCGTGGAAATCGCCGTGGGCGTCAACGCGGCAGCCTCTTCGGGGCGGATGCCGGACAAGCGCCCCGCCACTGCCTGACTTACGAGTTCGAGCCTCAACATGAACGCGCTCCTGTGTGCCAGTCCGCCAATGCGGCGCTGGCATGTTGTGCATCGGAAAAGGGAATTTTCAGGCCGGCGATTTCCTGGGTCGCCTCGTGCCCCTTGCCCGCAAGGAGCACCACATCCCTCGTGCCCGCGCGCGACACCGCCGCGCGGATTGCTGCGGCACGGTCGGGGATCGCCTCGGCTTGCGGCGCTCCGGTGAGGATTTCGGCGATGATTTCAAGCGGATCTTCGTTGCGCGGATTGTCGCTGGTGACGATCAGCTCATCGGCCAGACGCGCCGCGATTTCTCCCATTTGCCGGCGCTTGCCCCGGTCGCGGCCACCGCCGCAGCCGAACACGCAAAATGTGCGGCCACCGCGCAACGCGGCGGTCTCGCGTATCGCTTCGAGCACGTTGGCAAGCGCATCCGGCGTATGCGCGTAATCGACGAGCACGAGCGGTTCATCCTCTCCTTGCGCCTGCCTTTCATGCACCGGCTGCATCCGCCCCGGCGGCGGCTCAAGGCCGGAGAGCAGGGGCGGCAATTCTTCAGCCGCAACGCCCAGCGCCAGCAGAACGGCGGCAACTGCCAGAAGGTTGGCGACGTTATAGCGGCCAAATACCTTGCTTGATATTTTCAAGCGTCCAGCAGGCGTCACCAGGACAAATTCGAGCCCGTCGCCAGCGCTGCGCAAGGCTTCCGCGCGCAGCAGCAGATCCACATTTCCGCACCCGGAAAGCATCTCCCCGAGGGTGAAGCCGATCTTTCGTGCAGCGCCGGTAGTAGCCAGAAGGCGCGCGCCGAAGGGATCGTCGAGATTGGCGATTGCAGTGGAGAGTCCGGGCCAATGGAATAACGCCTCCTTGGCCGCAGCGTAATCATCCATGCTACCGTGATAATCGAGGTGGTCGCGCGTCAGGTTGGTGAAGACGGCGATTTCGACCTGCGCGCCGTTCATCCGGCCTTCGGCGATTCCGATCGAACTCGCTTCGAGCGCGCACACCCTTGCCCCGGCGGCGGCGAATCCAGCGAGGCAGCGCGCCAGCGTGGGCGCCTGCGGCGTGGTCAAGCCGGTTTCTTCCATCGCGCCCGGAAATCCCGCCCCCAGCGTGCCGATCACGGCGCAACGACGCAGTGCCGGCACTTGTTCCAGCGCTTGCGCCAGCCATTGCGTGATCGAGGTCTTTCCATTCGTTCCCGTCACTGCAACCAGCGCCAGCCGGGCGCCCGGATTGCCATACACCGCATGGGCGATGGGGCCGGCCAGCGCCTTCAGGTTCCTGACGGCAAGATGCGGAAGCTTCCAGTCGCCCTGCATTTGCGGATCGGCGCCCTCTTCCCACAGGGCGGCACAAGCGCCGCGCGCAAACGCTTCATTGATGTGGCACACGTTTTGCGCCTGGTCATCGGCAAGGGCAAGAAAAAGATCGCCCGCCCGCACCGTCCGGCTGTCGTCGCTGGCTCCGCCGGGTATCGCGCCGGCCCTGGACAGGCGGTCGAGGATTGCGGCGGCGGCAGCCTTTTGTTCCGCATTCGACGGAAGACTCATAACGGGCCTCCCGTCGGGGTTTCCATAAGCTCCGGCCCCTGGGCAAGGCGTGTTGCCGTTGTCTCCGGCGTGCCCGGTACATTCTCCTGCCGCGCCTGGATCGTCACCGGAGCGTCGGGCGGGATTCCAAAGGTGCGCAGCGCGCCAGCGGCAACGGTCGCAAAGACCGGCCCGGCAACCGTGCCGCCGTAATATCCGCTTCCGCCCGGTTCGTCGATCATCACTGCAATCACCAGGCGCGGATCGGAAGCCGGCACGATGCCAACGAACGAAGCAACATATTTTTTCGCATACGCGCCGCCTTCGATCTTGTAGGCAGTTCCCGTCTTTCCGGCGACGCGGTAACCCGGCACGCGCGCCCTCGGCGCCGTGCCGCCGGGTTGCACTGCGAGTTCGAGCATGGCGCGCATTTCGCGCGCGGTCTGCGGCGAAAAGACCTGCGTGCCAGACACCAGGTCTCCGTTCTCGATGCGGATCAACGAAAGTGGAATCAGATCGCCGTCGCGGGCGAAAACGGTGTAGGAACGCGCCAGTTGCATCAAGGAAACGGAAATGCCATGTCCATAGGCCATGGTCGCCTGCTCGATCGGACGCCATTTGTTCCACGGACGCAAGCGACCAGGAACTTCGCCGGGAAAGCCCAATCCCGGCTGTTTTCCGAAACCGACCGATGCAAACATGTCCCACATTTCCTGCGGCGTAAACGAGGCGGCGACCCTGGCCATGCCGACATTCGACGATTTCTGGATCACCTGCGCCAGGGTCAGCGCGCCGTGCGGATGCGGATCGGAAATCGTCGCGCCGTTGATCGTGATCCGGCCCGGCGCGCAATTGATGATCGAGTCGTAACGGTATTTTCCTTTTTCGAGCGCCAGCGCGGCGGTAAAGGGTTTGAGCGTCGAACCCGGCTCGAAGCTGTCGGTCACGGCGCGGTTGCGCAAGGGCGCCCCGGAAAGTTGTTCGCGATTGTTCGGGTTGTAGGTGGGCCAATTCGCCAGCGCGAGAATTTCGCCGGTTTTCGTATCGACGACGACGACGCCGCCGGCCTTGGCCCTGTTTTCGGCAATCGCCTTTTTCAGCGTGCTGTAGGCGAGATACTGGATTTTTGAATCGAGCGCGAGGTGAATATCCTTGCCGTCGAGCGGATAGCGGATCGAACCCACATCCTCGACAATCTGCCCACGCCGGTCGCGGATTACGCTGCGGCTGCCGTTCATCCCCATGAGATTGCTCTGGAAGGCAAGCTCGACGCCCTCAAGCCCCTTGTCATCGACGCTGGTAAAGCCGACGATATGCGCCGTCATGTCGCCGGTGGGGTAAAAGCGGCGGTATTCGTTTTCCTGGTGAACGCCGGGAAACTTTTCCCCGGCAATCTGCTGTGCCGCTTCAGGCGGCACCTGCCGTTGCAGCCAGACGAAATTCCTGTCGGTATTGAGTTTGCGCGCCAATTCCCTCGAATCGGCCTTGAGCAGTTGCGCGAGTTTCTGCAACTGTTCCGGCGAGAGATTCGTATCGCCCGGAATGGCCCAGATCGAGCGCATCGGTGTCGAAATGCCGAGGATTTCGCCGTTCCGGTCCAGGATCCGGCCGCGCGAGGCGGAAATTTCGAGATCGCGGCGATACCGCGAATCGCCCTTGCCCTGGAGAAAATCGGTGTTGAGAATCTGCAAATAGAAGGAACGCCCGATCAGGGCAAGGAAAAATACGAGGAACATGACCGAAAACAAATACGAGCGCCAGGAGGGCAGGCGCAGTTGCAGCACTGGACTTTCCGCAAACCTGTGCGGGCGTCCGGGTGTGCGGCGGCCGAGGGAGCGGCCCAGAAGCTTTCCGGGAAAGCGCATCATGGCGCATTCCCCGGCGTCCCGCTGCGGGCGATGATGATATGCGCGGGGTCGGGGACGCGCATTTTCAGGCGCTCGCGCGCAATCTGCTCGATCCGCGGATGCGCTGCCCAGGTGGAAAGTTCAAGTTGCAACTGGCCGAATTCGATATCGAGTTGGCGCGCACGCTCCTGCTCCAGTTCGAGCGCCTGGAAAAGCTGCCGCGCCTTGTGCTGCGAAGTCACCGTGGCCAGCGCGCAGAAAACGGAAAAAAGCATGAGGAGCATATTCAGGCGCAGCATGGATGACTCCCGGCGCCCGTCGCGCCGCATTTTTCCGCGACGCGCATCACCGCGCTCCTGGCGCGGGGATTGAGCGCGATTTCCGCCGCCTGGGGTTTCAGCGCCTTGCCGATCAGCCGCAATCGCGGCGCGGGAAGCTCTGCCGCGCGCAATGGAAGATCCTTCGGCAAATTCCCGGGATGATCGGGATGCGCCGCGTCGCGCATGAAATGCTTGACGAGCCGGTCTTCGAGCGAATGGAAGCTGATCACCACAAGCCGCCCCCCGGAACGCAACAGATCGCTTGCCTGCGGCAAGGCTAGCGCAAGCTCTGAGAGTTCCTGATTGAGATGAATCCGTATAGCCTGAAAGGTGCGTGTCGCCGGGTCCTGGCCAGGCTCGCGGGTCCGGACGGCCTCGCGGACGAGCGCGGCAAGTTGCCCGGTGCTTGTGAGAGGGTGCTCGTGCCGAGCAGCCACAATCTTCTTTGCAATCTGGAGAGCAAACCGTTCTTCCCCATAGACTCTGATGACTTTCGCAATTTCATCCTCCTTTGCCCGTGCCAGCCATTCTTCCGCCGTCTCGCCCTGCGTCGTATCCATCCGCATATCGAGCGCAGCCTCAAAACGAAAACTGAACCCTCGTCGCGCCGTATCGATCTGGGGCGAAGACACCCCGAGATCAAACAGCACCCCATCGACTTCCCCAACTCCTGCTTCCTCTGCGGCGGCGGCGATTTCGCCGAAGCGGCGATGTTGCAAACGCAGCCGCGCGTCGCCGAATTCCCTTCCTGCCGCAACCGCTTCCGGATCGCGATCCAGCGCCAGAAGCCGGCCTTCCGGCCCCAGGCGTTCGAGCAGCGCCCGGCTGTGGCCGCCGCGCCCGAAAGTGGCGTCGATATAAACGCCGTCCGGACGTACCGCCAGCGCGTCGATGGCTTCCTGCAACAGTACCGTCCGATGTTCCGGCGGCGCTTTCCTGCCGCATTCCCCGAAGGGTTCCGTCACAACCTCAAATCTCCAAGGCTGGGTGGCAACAGTTGATCTCCCTGCGCGAAAACCTTTTCCTGCTGTTTCTGCCAGCCGGCGTCGGACCAAATTTCAAAACGATTGCCCTGGCCGACGAGGAAGATCTGTTTTTCCAGTTGCGCGAATTGCCGCAATTCGGGCGCGATCAACAGGCGGCCTGCCGCATCCATCTCTTCCTCGCGCGAAAAGCCGACCAGGAGCCGCTTCAAAAGCGCGGACTGCTGTTCAAAGTCAGGCAGGGCGAGCACCTTGTCCCGGATCGGTGCCCAGACAGGCGCCGGGTAGAGCAACAGGCATCGCTCCGGGTGCGCTGTCAGCACCAGCGAGCCGCTGGCCGCGCTGTCCAACGCCTCCCGGTGCCGCGCCGGAATGGCGAGGCGGCCCTTGGCGTCGAGATTCAAGGCTGCCGCTCCGAAAAACACGATGGTCCTGCCTCTCCTGAAAATTCTTCCCGCTCCGGGCGGCAGAAATAAAGCTGCCGAACGAACCCAAAAAACCATTTTTTACTACTATTTCCCACTTTAAGTCACAAAAAGAGCGTGGTCAAGGCCATTTCGGTCTTTTTTCAATCGCAACAAGGACTTAGGGGCGAGGCGCAAATATTTTTTTGTTAAAAAACAATGAACATGGAAATATTGTTAAAGTTGTTTATATGAAATGAAAAAAACAACAATCCTGGAGAATCGCGATATGACGGAAGAAATGAAATACAAGAAGCCGGTTTCGGTGCTCGTCATCGTCCACACGCTGGCGCTGGAAGTGTTGCTGCTCGAACGCGCGGGGCATTCGGGCTATTGGCAATCGGTCACCGGCGCGCAGGAAGGCGACGAAGCCCTGATCGACGCCGCCCGGCGCGAAGTTGCCGAAGAGACCGGCATCGACGCGCAAAAATACCCGCTGCTCGATTGGCGCCGGAAAGAGCGTTATCGCATCTTCGAGGAATGGCGCCACCGCTACGCGCCGGGCGTGCTCTACAACACCGAACATGTTTTCAGCCTCTGCCTGCCCGCTCCCCTGCCGGTCGTCCTCGCTCCCTGCGAACACCGCGCCTGGCGCTGGCTTCCCCTTGAGGCTGCCGCCGGGGCCTGCTTCTCCCCCAGCAACCGCGACTGCATCCTTGCGCTGCCGGAAATGTTATCCAGGTAAATTTTCTAAATTACTGTAATAATTCTTTATTGAAACGCACTACAGTAGCGAAACATTCTTTAAGTAAATTTAGAAAATCAGCTCGCAGGACTCGCCTGTCTGCAAAAGCATCGAAGTTCCTACAAATCGTATTCCTGCAATCTTTTTACATCCGGGATATGAATCTTGCGTCCTTCGACGACGATCAGTCCCTTGTCGGAAAGTTCGTGCAGGATGCGCGAAAAATGTTCCTGGGTCAGGTTCAGCCGCGAGGCGATGATGCCCTTGTTCGTGGTCAGGGTCACGATCAGCGCCTTTTCCGGGGTTTTTGCGTCCATGTGCTCGCGCAACAAATAACCGATGATGCGCTGCCGGCCCGAATGGAGCGAATACGATTCGACGTCGGTCACCAGGTGATGCAGGCGCATTGCCAGGCCCGCGATCATCTTTCGCCCGAGTTTTGGATCATCCTCCAGCTCTTCCATGATCACCGCCTTGGAGATATGCAGGAGCAGGGAATCCGTCAGGGCCTGGGCATAAACAAGATGCGGTTTGTCCATGAACATCACCGCCTCGCCGAAGGTATCTCCCTGCCCGAGAATCTCGATCACTTTCTCGCTGCCCTGGGAGGAGGTAAACGCAAGCTTGATCTGCCCGTAGACGATCAGGTGAAACCCGGTCGGCGTGTTGCCCTTGTGGAACAGAATCTCGTTGCGCACTGCATGGACTTCGCGGGTGCCGCGCGCAATCCGCGTGATTTCATCGGGAGCGAGCCCGTTGAACAAGGGCACATGCGAGAGCAGAGCCTCGGTATTCAGTGAATGAGGTGTTTGCATAAACAAAGGAATGGATAAGGTCGCTTGGCGCAAGAATACCATTCCACGGCCTTTTGCGGGCATTTGCTGACATTGGCGAGTCGACGCGATTGACTCTGGAATGTTTTTCCGACTCGGTTTTGATGGGAGGGAAATGCCGCTCGGGGAAAAAAACACGCGGGCAAAACCCGCCATTTCCCGATCCGGGATTCCGGCGGGTTTTATGGCGAACCCGGGATACGCAGCAAGGGGCGATAGCGCACGCCGCCTGGAACGCGCAAGGATTCGACCAGCGCCACCGACTCCGCCTTCCACAAAAGCGCGGCGCGGCCGCCCCATGCCGGCGCAGGGCCTGGATGCTTTCGCAGCAGCGTGATATGCGCGGCAAAGGGAGTGTCCCCGGGTTCTGCCGCAACGGTTTCATGAGACGCAGGCGGTGAAAAAACTCCAAGGATTTCTTTCACCTGCCGCGCCAGCGCCGCCAGTTCCGGCGGGGTCTCGCTCGGTCCGGCCCAGACAACGCGCGGCTTGCGCCACCAGCCGAAGGTGTCGACTCCGAAGGAAAAGGGCGCGAAGGAAAGTTTCCGCAGAGCGGCGCGATAGCAAGCCTCCTGGGCCTCCGAAGAAGCGCCGAGGAAGAGCAGGGTCATATGCACGTTGGCCGCCGGCACATGGACTCCGCCGCGTTCGCCCTCAACCAGCGCCGCCAGCGCCTGTTGCAGGGATGGCGGCGGCCAGAGGGCAACGAAAAGGCGCTTGCCGGGAGCCGCAGAGGAGGGAGAAGAAAGGGACATAAAAGAATTCCCGGGCAATGTTCCGAACAGTTACTATAACGCCCTCTTCCTCTCGCCCTGCCCCGGAAATTCCTTCATCATGCGACAAATCGTTCTGGATACTGAAACCACCGGCCTCGAAACGCGCGACGGACACCGCGTCATCGAAATCGCCTGCATCGAAATCTCCCAGCGCCGGCTGACGCAATCTCATTTTCACTATTACCTCGATCCGGAGCGTGACATCGACCCCGGCGCACAGGAAGTGCATGGCATCAGCCGCGAATTCCTTGCCGGAAAGCCGCGCTTCTCGGAAATCGCCGCCGAATTCCTCGACTTCATCCGTGGCGCCGAACTGGTGATCCACAATGCGCCCTTCGACTGCGGCTTCCTGAACTACGAGCTTTCCCTGCTCGGACTCGCGCCGCTGGAAACGGTCTGTGCGGGAATTTGCGACACGCTGAAAATGGCGAAGGATCTTTATCCCGGCAAGAAAAACAATCTCAACGCGCTGTGCGAACGCTACGCGGTCGACCATTCGCACCGCACGCTGCACGGCGCCTTGCTCGATGCCGAACTGCTCGCCGAAGTTTACCTTGCCATGACGCGCGGCCAGGATAGCCTGATGATCGAGCTTTCGTCCTCTCCGCGCTCCTCCGATCCCCAGGCCGCGCAGCACGAGTACCCGGAACTTTTCGTGCTGCGCGCCAGCGAGGAAGAATGCGCCGAACATGAGCGCCTGCTGGCTGCGATCGACGCCGAAAGCAAGGGGCAGTGCCTGTGGAAGAAGACAGCGGCCTGAGCCTTCCGGGCGGCAAGGAACATTCCGGCGGCCTCCTGCCGGCAGGAATGGCTTGCCGATGAAACGCCTGCCGTGGCTCCTGCTGTCCCTGGCGCTTGCCGCAAGCGCGCTGGCGGCGCCGGCAGGCAACGCAAGCCCGTCTCCGCTCCAACCCTGGATCGACAGCACTCCCGCCGGAGGCATCCTGCGGCTTCTGCCGGGCGCTTATACCGGACCGGCGACGATTTCGCGTCCCATCGTCCTCGACGGCGCAAACCAGGCAAGCCTCGACGGCAACGGAAAGGGCCGGGTGCTGACGATTGCCGCCAGCGGCGTCACGGTACGCAATCTCACCATCCTCAATTCCGGCGGATCGCACGACCAACTCGACTCCGGCATCTACATTTCCGGAAACGACAACATCATCGAAAACAACATCATCGAAAACACCCTCTTCGGCATCACCCTGCAACATGCCGACGGCAACATCCTCCGCAACAATCGCATCCGCTCCATGCCCTGGGACAGCGCCGACCGTGGCGACGGCATCCGGCTCTGGTACAGCCGGCACAACCTGATCGAAGGAAACGATATTGCCCAGGTCCGCGATCTCACCATCACCAATTCCCCATACAACCGCTTCATCGGCAACCGCATCGTCGACAGCCGGCGGGCGATGAATTTCCTCTTTTCGCACCGCAGCCTCATCGCCAGCAACGAAATATCCAGGAATTCCACGGGGATCGCAGTGCTCAATTCGGAAGGAATGATCATCCGCAACAACCGCCTCACCCAGATCATGGACACCGCCGGCGACTGCATTGCGCTCAAGGAATCCTCGGCGGTGTTGATCATCGGCAACGAAATCGTCCGTTGCTCGGTCGGCATCCTCGCCAGCTCGCCGATGAATCCGGTCAACCGCATCGCCATCCTCGACAACCGCATCGCCCACAACATCACCGGCATCAGCTTTTACGGCGAAAGAAGAGGCCACCTCATTTTCCATAACCGCTTCGAGCACAACCTCTGGCAAGCGATGGTCGGCGAGGGCAGCGACCCGCTCGCCGAGAACGACTGGTACGGCAACTACTGGGACGACTACGAAGGCTTCGACCGCGACCACGACGGCATCGGCGACACCCCTTACGAAATATGGGCCTGGAGCGACCGGATCTGGATGGAAGAACCCAAGGCAAAATTTTTCCGTAATGCGCCCGCCCTGGAAATGCTCGATTTCCTCGAACGCCTGGCCCCCTTCGCTTCCCCAAGCTTGATCCTCCGTGACGAAGCCCCAAGAATGCGCCCGGAGGCAGCGGAACAGAAATTCTAAATTAGTTAAATAATGTTCGGTATCTGTAGTTATTATTATCGATAAATTCTTTAGTCTAATTTAGAAAACAGAATCCCGGATGTATGGCGCGAAGAGGCAGGGAGCGATGCCAATCCTCCCGAAACCACCCCGGCGGCTTCGCCGCCACCCCTCCACGGAGGGCCAACCACCCCGCCCTTCGGGCACCCCTCCACGGAGGGGAATTGATTTCCGGCGCTTTGCGCCGCATTTGAACGCAAAACCACAAACCCCCGCCCCTGTGGGGCACCCCCTTTGAAAAGGGGGCTTTGGCTTGCGGCGCTCCCTGGAGCGCCGGGAAGAAGAAGGGAAGAAAAAGGCCAGAACAGTCCGGATTCCCTTATCGGTAATCCGGGCTGTTCTGGCCGGCCTTGGCACACCCTTTTCGAGAGCGCGCCTTTCGGCGAAAAACCCCAATGGGAGCGTAGAGATAGAAGCCCTCCCACAGCCAGCCGCCTGAATCATTTCGGGAAATTTTCCCCGGGAAAGGCATGGCTGCCGCCCATCGAATACTTCAGTGCTCACGAAACCCATCGGAAATCTGACACTAAGAGAGTCTTAGCGAGAGATTTTTGAGCAATTTTCATGCCGCTTCCCGGAAGTTCCGCCGCATCAAAGGAAATGACATCAGGAAACAAATCAAAATGACAACTTTTGTCACATCAGCCGCCATTTTTTGTCACCTCCTGCGCGAGAGGGAAAGCGAACTCCCTCTGTCGCTACGCGCCGGAGGGAGATTTGCCGCCCGGCACTTGCAAACGGGTGATTCCGGGCGACCACAGGTCGCCCCTACGAATCCCAATATGGTCAGGATTAAATCGAAACCGCTCTAACTCCCACCGGCGCAGCCGGCAGGGGGAGTCGGCCCGCCCCTAACCAATACGTTCGGAGCCTTGCTCTCTCTGGTTTTCCTGGGGTTTCGGGTCGAGTTCCCTGGCTTTTTCTTCCGTGATGATTTCGATCACGCTGATGACTTTCTTGACCCCGGCGGTCGTACGCGCGATCTGGATTGCGGCATCGGCTTCCTTGCGGGTGGCGATTCCCATCAAATAGACGGTTTCGGCCTCGGTCACCACCTTGACCAGCATCGGGCGAAACTGGCCGGCATCGACGAAGCGCGCCTTCACTTTCGAGGTGATGTAGGCATCGCTGCTGCGCGCGCCCAGCGAGGATACCGGCCCGGTCTGGATTTCGTTCCAGACGCCCTGCACGTTCGGCATGGCGGCAACGAGCTGCTCGGCCTGGCGCCGGGTTTCCTCATCGGGCGCCTCGCCGGTGAGGAGGACGCGGCGGTTGTACGAGGTCTGGTTGATATGCACCTTCTCGCCGAATTTTTCAGTGATGGCGGCAGAGATTTTCCATTCCAGTCCTTCGTCTTCGGTCTGCGTGCCGACCGAACGCCGGTCGACCACAGCCATGCCCCCGACCGCTACCCCGGTCACCGCCAGCGGCACACAGGCGGATAGTCCGCCCGCCAGTAACGCAGCAAAAACCACGGCAGAAAGAATTCGGGTGCGCAGGGAAACCATGTTGGGAAAATTCGATATGTTTTTCATTCTTCGACTCCAAGAAGAAGACGGTCGATGCCGTCGCACAGACAATGAATGCACAGGAGATGCGCTTCCTGAATACGCGCCGTGCGCTGCGCCGGAACGCACAGGTGGACATCGCCCTCGCGCATCATGCGCCCGATCTCGCCGCCGCCCTTGCCGGTCAGCGCAATGACGCGCAGATCGTATTCATGGGCGACTTCGATGGCCCTGATGATGTTGGGCGAATGGCCGCTGGTCGAAATCGCCAGCAGCACATCGCCCGGCTGCCCGAGGGCGCGCACCTGCCTTGCGAAAACGGCTTCGTAGCCGTAATCGTTGGCGACGGCGGTGAGAATCGAGGTGTCGGTGGTCAGCGCAATTGCCGCGAGTTCCTGGCGCTCCACCTCGAAACGGCCCACCAGCTCGGCGGCAAAATGCTGCGCGTCGGCCGCCGAACCGCCGTTGCCGCAGGCAAGGATCCTGCCGTTGTCGAGCAGGCATTCCACCATTGTCTGTACCGCCGCCGCCAGGGTTTCGGCAAGCTGGCGCCGGGTTTCGGCAATCGCTTGCGCGTTTTCCTCGAATTGAAAGTCGATGTGGGCGATGAGATCCATGAAAGAAACCGGGCTGAAGCGCGCAAGGCGCGAGAAAATCGGAAGAGCGTCGATTCTATCAGAGGACGAAAAACACCTCGAACTCGACGCGCTGCCAAGGGTTTCCGCTGTCGCGCAGCCGTGAGACGCGCGCTTCAAGCGCTTCGCCACGGTCGAGCGCAGCGGCAATCGGCCCGTTTTCCTTGCGCGGCACATAGCCGAGCTGCCGGCCTTTCCATTCGACGCGAATCGCGTTCGGGTCGTAGCGGTTTTTCGGCTCCCGCCTCAAGCTCAGCGCATCGCCGACGCGAATCTCGCTCCATACCGTGGAAAGCGCGTAATACTGGCTTCCAGCCAGCGGCGAGCTTTGCACGAGGATGCGGATCGTCCCGGCGGCGGCGCTCCCGGAAAATATCGCGATTGCCCAGAACAACAAGACCGCCGCCCGCCATGAGCGTTCCATTTCAGGTGATCCTTTCCATCAGGACATCGCGCAGCCATTCGATCGCGCCCTCATCGAGTCTCGATAAGAGCACGCAGTCGAAACGGCAGACCTGCCGCTCGCTGCCGGGATACTGCCGCGCGGCGCGGATCAGCCGCTGTTGTTTGGTGGCGGAAATGCTCGCCGCCGCACCGCCAAACGCTTCGCTGCGGCGCAGGCGCACTTCGACAAAGACCAGCGTTTTCCCGTCGCGGCACACGAGATCGATCTCGCCGCCGCGCGCGCGGAAATTGCGCGCCTCGACGCGCAAGCCCTGACGTTCGAGAAAGGCGGCAGCCAGCGATTCGGCCCGCGCGCCATCCGTGCTATCGTTCTGCTCAACTTTCGTATTCATGCAAACCGGACGCAGCCCCCTTCACAACAATGGAAACAAAACTCGAACCCGCGCTTTATGTCACCGCGACGCCGATCGGCAATCTCGGCGACATCACCGCGCGCGCGCGCGAAGTGCTCTGCCGGGTCGACCAGGTCGCCGCCGAGGATACCCGGCATACGGCCCCGCTCCTGCGCCACATCGGCTCCCGGGCACGCCTTCTGGCAGCGCACGAACACAACGAGGAAGAGGCGGCGCAGCGGATTATCGCGCATTTGCAGCAGGGCGAGGCGGTGGCGCTGGTTTCCGACGCCGGAACCCCGGCGGTTTCCGACCCCGGCGCGCGCATCGTCGCCCGCGTGCGCGCGGCGGGGCTTCGCGTCGTGCCGCTGCCGGGGCCATGCGCCGCCATCGCCGCGCTCTCGGCCTCCGGAATCTGCGCCCCGCACTGGCTGTTTTACGGCTTCCTGCCGGCGCGGGAAAAAGCGCTTGAGGCCGCGCTCGCAGAATTGGCGGCATTGGCAGAACTCCGCGCCCTGCCCTGCGCGCTGATCTTCCATGAAGCGCCGCACCGTATCGTCGCCACTGTGCATGCCATGGAAAAAGCCTTTGGCGGCACGCGCAGGATCGTGCTCGCGCGCGAAATCAGCAAGCTTTTCGAGACGATTCACGCCGCCCCGCTTGCCGAAGCCGCCACCTGGCTCGAAGCGGACCCGCAGCGTCAAAAGGGCGAATTCGTCCTGATTCTCGACGCACCGGAAGCGTCCACGGAAAATCCACTGGAAGAAAGCGAGCGCGTACTGCGCATCCTCCTCTCCGCCGGCCTGCCGCTCAAACAGGCCGTCGCGCTGACCAGGGAAATCGCCGGCGGCAACAAAAACGCGCTCTATGCGCAGGCGCTGGAACTGAAGGAAAAACAAGACATGCAGGATGGGTAGCGCAGTAAACGGCCCGCCGCCGCAAATCGCGCCGAAGATACTGGGGAGCAGGGATGGGCATCTTCCTCTGGATCCTGCGACTCCGCTTCGCTGCGCGCAGGATGACAGGTCAGGGGCCGCACTCCGTCATCCTGCGCGAAGTCGCAGGATCCAGCAGAATTTTCATCAAGCAGGCCCTGCTGGATCCAGGCGGGTCAGGATCACCGGTACGCACAACACTCCGTCATCCTGCGCGAAGTCGCAGGATCCAGTGTGCAGGATGGGCAGTTTCTTGAGAGAGCAAAACGAAACCCGTCATTTTTTCATCAGGAATTCCGATGGGTTTCGCTTCGCTCTACCCATCCTACATACTTCGCTCTACCCATCCTACATACTTGCGACGGGTTTCACCCGCGCAATCGAACGGGACGATTGCCATCGTCCCCTACGGCGGAAATCATGAATGCTCGACCCGGAATTCCATTGCGACTCCGGCGACTTCGACCACGTCGTAATCCTTGAGCGGATACATCGACCGCGCGTCCAGGGTGACGCCATTCAATATCGGGAAACGAGCGCCTTCCGCATGCTGGATGAAGAACCCCTCCTGGCGCCAGACCACCGTTGCGACTTGCAGCCCGACCTTGCCCAGCGTCGTCGGGTTTTTTGTGATTTCGATCTGCCGCCCGGCGGAAGCGCCGTTCAGGATGCGCATCCACGATTTCGGCTGCGCCCTGGATTCCGTGCTTTGCGGCAGGTCGATGGGATCCAGTCCTGGCGCGAAATCCTTGAAGCCCGAGGAAGACGACAAATCCTCGGTATCGCTGATATATTTCAAGCGGTACTTGCCCAGTTCGACGATATCGCCATCCTTGAGCACATGTTTTTTCACCGCCTGGTTGTTGACCAGGGTGCCATTCGTGCTGTTCAGGTCTTCGAGAAAGGAATTGTTGAGCATCGTAACCACCGACGCATGCTCGCCCGAAATTGCCGGATTGTCGATGATAATGTCATTCGTGGATTTTCGGCCGATCGTGATGCGTTCCTTGTCCAGCTCGATTTCCTTCAGCACGAGCCCATCCATCGAGAGAATCATTTTCGCCATTTTTCTTCCTTATCCTGATAATGTCCAATAGATTGCCCGAATATTATTACAAAATATCTATACGCACAAAGGATATTCCGTTCCCAATTTCCGTTCCCGCGCCAGCGCCACCACCTTCTGCGCGAGCGCCAGATCCTGCACCGCCAGTCCCTGCGATTCAAAAAGGCTGATGGACTCCGGCCCTGTCCGTCCCGGATGGCGGCCTGTCAGGATATCGCCCAGTTCCACCAGTTGCCGGGAGCAGAGACGCCCCGTCTCCAGCGCCGGAAGAAGATCGCCCGCTTCCTTCAACGCCGTATCGACACTGTCGACCACGATCAATTCGCAACGCGCCACGCATTGCGGCGAAAGCTCGCGGCGCAACAGCGAGTTCGACCCGGCGGCGTTGATATGCGTGCCGGGAGTCAGCCATTCCGCATCGAACAAGGGCGAGGAAGCCGTCGTGACCGTGCCGACGATATCCCTTTCGGCAACGGCCTCCTGGGCGGAAGCGGCGGGGACGATTTCCCGCTGCAAGCGTTCTTCCTGTTCCCGGCAAAAGGCAGTGAGCCATTCCCGGTCGCGCGCAAGGACAAAGATCCGCTCCAGCCCGGGCAGCGCCGTGCACAAGGCTTCGAGATGCCCGCGCGCCTGCCAGCCTGCGCCGAAAATCCCGGCGGTCCGCGCCCCGGGCCGCGCCAGCAGGCGGCTCGCCAATCCCGATGCTGCGCCGGTGCGCATCATGCCCAGGAAATTCGCCTCGACCACGGCTTCGGGCACGCCAGTGTCGGCAGCGAAGAGATGAACCAGGAAACGGGCGCCGGAACGATTGCTCGTATAAGCCTTGTAGCCGATCACATTTTCGCCGGGCAGTGCCCCTTGCAGGATATGCAGCATCGTTTTCGGCAATTTCGTCCGTTGCCGTGGCGTATCCTGCGCCCCTTCGCACGCAAGCGCACGATGCGCGGACTCGACCGCCGCCAGCGCCAGCGGCATGGTCAGCACCGCACGAACATCGGACTCGCTCAGGAAAAGCGCCACAAAATCCTCTTTCTCGACAAAAAATGACAGTGTCTTTACACGCGCACAATGCCAATAAATTAAGTTTTCGCACCGGAATAAAGCCCTGGCGAATGAGAAATCCAAAGCTTCAGGCCGGAATAACTTGTGATTCTAACCAATTCCTAACTTTGGCACATAACACCCCGCATTCACTGTCGTCCGCTGCCTCCCGGGAGCTTCTACCTTCCCTCGAAGGGAGGGGCCTGATTCCAGGGCATCCTATAGGGCACTCTGAACAAGTCGAGCGGTAAGCGTGCGCTGCGGATTGGGATGGGATGCCAGGCCGAATTTGACAACTGCGCCACAGACCGCCCAACTCCGCAGATGCACGCGGCGCGGTGACTTGTTCAGAGTGTCCTATATACTTCCGGACGGCAAAATTTCCACTCTATTTTTTTGATGAAACGTTCGGCAATCTGGTATCTGCTCGCGGCCGGGGTTCTTGTCCTCGACCAATGGAGCAAAATCATCATCCTCGACTGGCCTCTGCTGGCGGCGCAAGGAAAGATCACCGTCACGCCCTTTTTCAACTGGGTGCTCACCTGGAACCCGGGCGCCGCCTTCAGCTTCCTTGCGGGTGCGGGCGGCTGGCAACGCTGGCTCTTCGTCGCATTGGCCCTTGGCATCAGCGTTTGGATCGCCCTCGAAATCCATCGGCATCCCGGCGAAAAATGGCTTTGTCTCGCGCTCTCGCTGGTCATGGGCGGCGCCCTGGGCAATGTGCTCGACCGTTTGCGCTTCGGCGTCGTGCTCGACTTTATCCAGCTCCATGCGGCGGGTTTCTACTGGCCTGCATTCAATCTCGCCGACGCCGCGATCACGGCAGGCGCGCTGCTGCTCCTTGGCGCGGCGCTGCGCGGAAGCCGCTTGCCTAAAAAAGGAAAGCCATGAACGAACGCGAAGATACCGAAACGCCGCGCGTGCAAGCCGGCAGCTTCCTGACGCTGCATTACCGCATCGCCTCCCTGGAAACGCCAATCCTTTTCAGCGGCGAAGAAGTGGAAAGCGCAGCGGGCAACTCCAATTCCGAATTCCTCAGTACTTTCGACCTCTCCCCGGCCACCCTCCAACTCGGCAGCGGACAACTCGCGCCAGCGCTCGAAGCCTGCCTCATCGGCCTGCCCGCCGGAGCGCGGAAAATCTTTCATCTGCCACCGGAAGCCGCCTTCGGCGCGCGCAATCCCCACCTCATCGAACGTATCGCGCGTAACGCCCTGCCCGCTGGAGTCGAGCTTGCCGAGAACACCCTGGTCGAATTTTCAACTCCCAACGGCGCTGCCTTTACAGGCTTCCTGCGCCAGCTCGACGAACAAGGCGCGCTCTTCGATTTCAATCACCCGCTCGCCGGCAAAAGCATCGAATTCGAAGTCTGGATCCTGGGCATTCTCTGAATCCGGTTTTGGGGAGTCCCGGGAGGCTCAGGATGGGTAGCGCTTCATCGGCCCGCCGCCGCAAATCGCGCCGAAGAAACTCGGGGACAAGGACGGGCATCTTCCTCTGGATCCTGCGACTCCGCGCAGGATGACGGGTCAGCCGCGTAGGATGGGTAGAGCGCAAGCGAAACCCATCGGAGTTGCAGGAAAAGAAATGATGGGTTTCGCTTCGCTCTACCCATCCTACATGTCTGCATGCCGGATGAATACAACGGGCTGATTCTGCGACTTCGCGCAGGATGACAGGCTCGTGCATCGCTTGCCTCCAGGACGATTTTCTAAATTAGACTTAAGAATTATTCAATACAAATCACTACAGTAGCCAACTATTATTTAAGTAATTTAGAAAATCCCGTCCACCCCGGCAAAGCACAGGAAAAAACTTTCGATTCCGGGCCTTCGTGATTTGGTTGTTTTCAAAAGCCCCCAAAATGTTTTAGCATCGCTCTCTTTTTTCGCGAAAGGCAAGACCATTTCTCCCTCCCTGGATTCCGCCGCCGTCGTGATCGACGGCGTGGAAAAGAATTTCGGGCGCTTGCGGGCGCTTTCCGGAGTGTCGCTGGAAATCGCCGGCGGCGAGTTCTTCGGATTGCTCGGCCCCAACGGAGCGGGCAAAACCACGCTCATTTCCTGCCTTGCCGGTTTGGCGCGGCCCGATCGCGGGCGCATTTCGGTGCTCGGGCACGACACCGTCACCGATTACCGCGCCGCGCGGCGGCTGTTGGGGGTGGTGCCGCAGGAACTGGTCTTCGATCCGTTTTTCACCGTGCGCGAAACATTGCGCATCCAGTCCGGCTATTTCGGAATCCGGGGAAATGACGACTGGATCGACGAAATCCTCGACCACCTCGATCTGAACGAAAAGGCCGATACCAACACACGCCGCCTTTCCGGCGGGATGAAACGGCGGCTTCTGGTCGCCCAGGCGCTCGTGCACCGTCCGCCGGTGATCGTGCTCGACGAGCCGACCGCCGGGGTCGATGTCGAATTGCGCCAGGGATTGTGGAAATTCATTCAACGCCTGAACCGCGAGGGCCACACCATTATTCTGACGACCCATTATCTTGAGGAAGCCGAGGCGCTGTGCGGGCGGATTGCAATGCTCAAGGCCGGGGAAGTTGTCGCGCTCGACACCACGCAAAACCTGCTCAAGCGTTTTTCGGGACATGCGCTTTCCCTGCGCCTGCGGCTGGAAGGAAACGCGATGTTGCCGCCTCCCTTTTCCGGGCACGTCACCACCGATCATGACGGCTGGTCGAACCTGCCGCTGCCCGACCCCGCCGCCGTGACCGAAACGCTTTCCACGCTCGAACGCGCAGGCGTCAGGATTGCCGATGTCCGCCTTTCCGCGCCCGATCTGGAGGAAGTCTTTGTCCATGTGATGAACGAGGAGAAAGAGCGATGAATGAAAAAATCGCCCTCGCCTTTCCAGAATTGCGTTGGGGCGGATTCCGCACGCTATTCTGGAAGGAGGTGCTGCGTTTCTGGAAGGTTTCGGCCCAGACCATCGTCGCGCCGATGCTCACGGCACTCCTCTACCTGCTCATTTTCGGCCATGTCCTCGACAAGCTGCGCATTTACGGCAGCATCCCCTACACCGCTTTCCTCATTCCGGGACTGGCGATGATGTCGATCCTGCAGAATGCCTTTGCGAATTCCTCTTCATCGCTGATCCAGTCGAAAATCACCGGCAATCTCGTTTTTATCCTGCTGCCGCCGATCTCGACCCTGGAGTTCTTTTTCGCCTACGTGTTGGCCGCAGCCCTGCGCGGCGTCATCGTCGGGGCAAGCGTATTCCTGGCCACTTCCTTTTTCGCCTGGCCGGGGCTCGCAGCGCCGTTCTGGGTTTTTGCCTTTGCCATCGCCGGTGGCGCGATCATGGGCGTGCTCGGCCTGATCGCCGGCATCTGGGCGGAAAAGTTCGACCAGCTCGCCACTTTCCAGAATTTCCTCGTCATGCCACTGACGATGCTCTCCGGCGTTTTCTATTCGATCCACTCCTTACCGCCCTTCTGGCAAAAGATCTCGCATTTCAACCCCGTCTTTTATATGATCGACGGTTTCCGCTACGGCTTTTTCGGCATCTCCGATGTCGATCCGTGGATTTCCCTTGCCGTTGCCGTGCTCGGACTCTGCCTCGTCAGTGCCCTGGCGTTGATCATGATCGCGCGCGGCTACAAACTTCGTTACTAACACTGAAAAGGACACCCTTGTCATGATGCATCCCGAAGAAATTGCCGCAGCGATCCGCGCCGGCATGGACTGTGAACACCTGCGCGTCCGGGGCGACGGACGGCATTTCGAGGCGCTGATCGTCAGCGAGGAATTTGCCGGACACTCCCGCATCGAGCGGCAGCAGCGCGTTTTCCGTGAACTGCAAAGCCGTATCGACAGCGGCGATCTGCACGCGCTCTCGATGAAGACCCTGACTTCCGACGAATGGAATTCCTCGCGGCATGGATAAACTCCTGATCGAAGGCGGGGCGCCGCTCCGTGGCGAAATCGCCATTTCCGGCGCGAAAAACGCCGCGCTGCCAATCCTCTGCGCCGCGCTGCTTTCCTCCGAACCGCTTTCGCTCTCGAACCTGCCGCAACTGAATGACATTTCCACGATGCTGCGCCTGATCGGGCAGATGGGCGTTTCCATCGCCCGCGACGGCGATGGCGTCACGCTCGACGCCGCGCAGTTGTCCAACCCGCTCGCGCCCTACGAAATGGTCAAGACGATGCGTGCCTCGATCCTCGTGCTGGGCCCGCTGGTCGCGCGGCACGGCGAAGCGCGCGTCTCGCTGCCCGGCGGCTGCGCCATCGGCGCGCGCCCGGTCGACCAGCACATCAAGGGATTGGCCGCGATGGGCGCCGAAATCCACGTCGAGCACGGCTACATCCACGCCAAGGCAAAACGCCTGAAGGGCGCGCGGATCTGCACCGACATGGTCACCGTCACCGGCACCGAAAACCTGATGCTCGCAGCATGCCTCGCCGAAGGCGAAACCATCATCGAAAACGCCGCGCGCGAACCCGAAGTCGTCGATCTCGCCAACTGCCTGAGCGCGATGGGCGCGCGCATCTCCGGCGCGGGCAGCGACACCGTGCGCATCGAGGGCGTCGAAAGCCTCTCCGGCGCGGCATACCGGATCATGCCCGACCGCATCGAAACCGGAACCTACCTCTGCGCCGCCGCCGCCACCGGCGGCGAAGTACGCCTCACGCGCACCCAGGCCGGCTCACTGGACGCCATCATCGACAAACTCCTGGAAGCCGGTTGCGACATCCAGGGCGAGTCCGGCGCAATCAGCCTCAAAGCGCCTCCGCGCCTCAAATCCGTCAGCCTGCGCACCGCGCCCTACCCCGCTTTCCCCACCGACATGCAGGCCCAGTTCATGGCGATCAACGCGATTGCCGACGGCGTTGCGACGATCCGCGAAACGATTTTCGAAAACCGTTTCATGCACGCCGTCGAATTGATGCGCCTGGGCGCCGACATCCAGATCGACGGCAGCAACGCCACCGTGCGCGGCGTTGCGCAACTCGAAGGCGCGCATGTAATGGCCACCGACCTGCGCGCCTCGGCCAGCCTCGTCATCGCCGGCCTCGCCGCGCAGGGCGAAACCCTCGTCCACCGCATCTACCACCTGGATCGCGGCTACGAACGGATCGAGGAAAAGCTCTCCGCGCTGGGCGCGCGGGTGCGCCGGGTCAATTGAGCGAGGAAGTTTTTCCTCCCTCTCCCCTCGCGGAGGAGGGCTCCCCAGGGAGTGCGTAGCCTGTTCAACCGTATAGGGAGTCAAAGGGATAATTCCCTTTGGGAAAGGGGGCTTTGATCCTGCGACTTCGCGCAGGATGATGAATCACCACCGCGCAGGGCAAGCCCGATTCGTCATCCTGCGCGGAGCGCAGCGTAGTCGCAGGATCCATCCTACTGTTTTATTTTCTAAATTAGAATCAAGAATTCACTCATAAAAACCACTACCGTAGCGAACAATTATTTAAGTAATTTAGAAAATTCATATCTCCCCTCACCCTGCCTTGAATCCCGGCATGCTTGACTCGCCGATTTTTGCTAGAATGCGCGGTTCCGTTCGATTGACTTCTTTTGAGGAGCCTGATTTCAATGCCAAGTATTCGCGTCAAGGAAAATGAGCCGTTTGAAGTGGCGATTCGCCGTTTCAAGCGTAGTATCGAAAAAACCGGGCTGCTGACCGAGTTGCGCGCCCGCGAGTTTTATGAAAAACCCACGGCGGAACGCAAGCGCAAGCACGCGGCAGCCGTCAAGCGGCATCACAAGCGCATCCGCAGCCAGATGCTGCCGCCCAAGCTCTACTGATCCGACGCGATTGCATTGATCCTGCAAGGGACCGCCCATCACGATGGGCGGTTTTGTCGTTTCCGCTTCCGGCAATCCCTCTCCGGCAGTTTTTCCTATGGGATGCTCTGAACAAGTCACCGCGCCGTGTGCATCTGCGGAGTCGGGCGGTCTGCGGCGTTGCAAATCCTCGCGATACCTTCAGGTATCGCTGCGGTTTACGCCTAGCATCCCATCCCGATCCGCAGCGCACACTTACCGCTCGACTTATTCAGAGCATCCCATGATCCCCGAAAGTTTTCTTCAGGAACTGCTCAGCCGCACCGACCTCGTCGGTCTGATCGATGCTCATGTACCGTTGAAAAAGGCCGGTGTGGAATATGCCGCCTGTTGCCCTTTTCACAACGAGAAAACCCCGTCGTTTACCGTGAGTCCGACGAAGCAGTTTTATCACTGCTTCGGCTGCGGCGCGCATGGCACTGCGATCGGATTCCTGATGGAATATACCGGCCTCGATTTCCGGGAGGCGGTGCGGGATCTGGCTTCGCGTGCGGGAATGCAGGTGCCCGAGACGCTGCCGGATCGAAACGAGCCGCGCGCTGCGCCGCGCAATCTCGTCCAGACGATGGGAAAGGCCGCAGATTGGTATTACGGGCAGTTGAGAAACGCGCAGGAAGCGACCGAATACCTCAAGCGGCGCGGTGTTTCCGGGGAAACCGCGAAGCTTTTCCGCATCGGATATGCGCCGCCGGATTGGCAAAACCTGGCCGCCGTGTTTCCCGATTACCAGGCGCCCGAATTGCTTGCGGCCGGACTGGTGACCGAAAACGAGAATGGCCGGCGTTATGACCGGTTTCGTGACCGTGTCATTTTCCCGATCCTCAACGCGAAGGGAGAAACGGTCGCCTTCGGCGGGCGTCTGCTGGAGAGCGCCGGACGGGAAAAACCAGAAGGCGATCAGGGGCCGAAATACCTGAATTCCCCGGAGACCCCCCTCTTTTCAAAGGGACAGGAACTCTTCGGCTTGCCGCAGGCGCGGGCCGGATTGCGCGAAACCGATACCGCAATCGTGGTCGAAGGCTATATGGATGTGGTGATGCTGGCGCAGCATGGCGTGAGAAATGCCGTGGCGACGCTCGGGACGGCAACGACTTCGACGCATGTGAAGAAATTGTTTCGCCAGGTGTCGCGCGTCGTTTTCTGTTTCGATGGCGATGCCGCCGGCAAGAGGGCTGCCTGGCGCGCGCTGGAAAATTGCCTGGAGGCGATTGGGGAACAGAATCTGGTCGCCTTCGCTTTTTTGCCCGAAGGGCATGATCCGGACAGTTTCGTTTCCGCATTCGGCAAGGATGCCTTCTTGCAGCGGATCGCCGAAGCAGTGCCTCTTTCGGATTTTCTGCTGCGCGCGCTGGCATCGCAGTGCGAGATGGGCAGCGCCGAAGGTCATGCAAAGCTGTTGACGCTTGCAAAACCCCTTCTGGCGCGGCTTTCGGCGCCGCTCCTGCGCTTGCAGATTGCCAAGCGCCTGGCTGAAGCGAGCGGTTTTTCCCAGCAGGAAGTCGAGCGCGTGTGCGATTTGCGCCCGGTCGTTCCCCCGCCGCCGCCGCGCGCGAAACGGCCCGCGCCGAGCCTGCTGCGCACGCTGATCCGCGATCTTCTCCAGTGCCCGGAACTGGCGCGGCGCGTACCGCTGGAGTCGCTGCCGGGGGACGACCCGGATTCGGGACTGCTGCGCCGGCTCGCCACCCTGTTGTTGCCGGAAGAGGGAGAAGGCGAGGCGGACGAGATCGGCAGCCACGCGATGCTGATCGAGCGCCTGCGCCGCCGTGGCGAGGAAGAGCTGCTGCGGCAATTGAACTCGATCAATCAGGATTTGCTGCGGGAATCCTTTTCCCGGGAAGACATCGAGGCGGAATTCGGCACGGCGCTTGAAAAACTCTCGGAATTGCGTTCCCGGCGCGAATTTGAGGAATTGAAGGAAAAAGCCCGGAAACTGGGCGTGTCTGGTCTATCCTCAGATGAAAAGGCGCGTTACCTTCGGCTTCTGGCAAGAACCGGATAAATATTCCATTGAAAGGACAAGGACAATGAAAAAAGGAGTAAAATTTGAAGTTTTCGCAAAAAGTTAGCAGGGGACAGGGTATGGCTGCCGAAAAGGAAGTGAAAGAGAAAAAATCCAAAGCGCCGAAGATCTCCCGGAGCAAGGAACGCGCCGCTGCGCAATTGCTTGCGCAGGCAACGGAAAACCTGCCGTCTCCGGTGGATGCGGAGACGCGCCGCATGCGGCTCAAGAACCTCATCATCCAGGGCAAGGAACGCGGCTTCCTCACCTACGCCGAAATCAACGACCATTTGCCGGACGATATCGTCGACGCGGAGCAGATCGAGTCGATCATCAGCACCTTCAACGACATGGGGATCCAGGTCTACGACGAGGCTCCCGATGTCGATCAGATGCTGATGTCCGAGACGGCGCCCAGCGTCACCGACGACGAGGCCGTCGAGGAAGAGGCAGAACAGGCGTTGTCCTCGGTCGATTCCGAATTCGGACGCACGACCGATCCGGTGCGGATGTACATGCGCGAAATGGGCACGGTCGAACTCCTGACGCGCGAAGGTGAAATCGAAATCGCCAAGCGCATCGAAGATGGCTTGAAGCACATGATCCAGGCGATTTGCGCCTGTCCGACGACGATCGTCGAAATTCTCGATCTGGCCTCGAAGGTCGAAAGCAACGAGATTCGCGTCGACGAAGTCGTCGATGGCCTGATCAATCCCGACGATCCGGAAGCGGAGCCCATGCTGGAAGCCAGCAGCGCCGACCTGGACGAGGACGAGGACGCCGAGGATGACGGCAGCGAGAAGGTTTCGGCGGCGCTCCTGAAGCTGCGGGAAGACTCGCTCGAACGTTTTGCCGTCGTTCGCGCCATACACGCGAAGGCAAAAACGGCGCTGGCGAAAAAGGGATCGCAGGACAAGAGCTACCTCAAGCTGCAACAGCAGATTACCAACGAGCTGATGCAGATTCGCTTCACCTCGCGCACGATCGAACAACTGTGCGACGCGGTGCGCGGCATGATCGAGGAAGTGCGGCATTGCGAACGCAAGATCCTGCGCATCTGCGTCGAAAAGGCGAAGATGCCGCGCCCGCATTTCATCAAGATCTTTCCCGGAAACGAAACCAATCTCGGCTGGGTCGAGGAAGAAATTGCCGCCAGCGGCAACAAGACTTTCGTGCCGGTGCTCGGGCGCAACGCGCCGGCCATCAAGGAACAACAGCAGTTTCTCGTCAGCCTGCAAAATCGCATTGGCATTCCCCTGAAGGAACTCAAGGAAATCAACAAGCAGATGTCGACCGGCGAAGCCAAGGCACGCCGCGCCAAGCGCGAGATGACCGAGGCCAACCTGCGGCTGGTGATTTCCATCGCCAAGAAATATACCAATCGCGGCCTGCAATTCCTCGACCTGATCCAGGAAGGCAATATCGGCCTGATGAAAGCCGTCGACAAGTTTGAATACCGGCGCGGCTACAAGTTCTCGACCTACGCGACCTGGTGGATCCGGCAGGCCATCACGCGCTCGATCGCCGACCAGGCGCGCACGATCCGCATTCCGGTGCATATGATCGAGACGATCAACAAGATGAACCGTCTCAGCCGCCAGATCATGCAGGAAACCGGGCAGGACGCCGATCCGCGAACGCTGGCGAAGAAGATGGAAATGCCCGAAGACAAGATCCGCAAGATCATGAAAATCGCCAAGGAGCCGATTTCGATGGAAACGCCGATCGGCGACGACGACGATTCGCATCTGGGCGATTTCATCGAGGATCAATCGACGCTGGCGCCGACCGACGCCGCGCTGTATTCGAGCCTGCGCTTCATCACCAAGGAAGTGCTCGACACGCTGACGCCGCGCGAAGCCAAGGTATTGAGAATGCGCTTCGGCATCGAAATGAATACCGACCACACGCTCGAAGAAGTCGGCAAGCAGTTCGACGTCACGCGCGAACGCATCCGCCAGATCGAAGCCAAGGCCCTGCGCAAGCTGCGTCATCCCTCGCGCTCGGACAAACTGCGCAGCTTCCTCGACAACAACGGCTGATCCCTGACGCGCATAAAACGCAGCAGGTTTTCCTGTGGGCCTATAGCTCAGTTGGTCAGAGCAGGCGACTCATAATCGCTTGGTCGGGGGTTCAAGTCCCTCTGGGCCCACCATTCCCCAATTCCGGTGAATCCAAAAAACCCGATTCCGCAAGGATTCGGGTTTTTTCTTGCCCAATTGCCGCCCGAGGCATCCTGAGCGGCTGAAACGCGGAGCGGAAGTGATGCCGATCCGCGCAAAACGGCAATATGGTCGCTGTGCGCGATTTGGGTTGTACCGGCAGGAGCTTCCAGGCTTGACTTTCCGAGGAAACCCGTAATAATTACGTGTATTGTGAGTTCTCTCGCCAATGAGCCGATACCGTTTCGGATGAACGATGCAGACATGTTGCAGATGGTTCGCCGGATCGCGGCAAACTCTGACTCGATTTTCTTCGGGCCACATTCGCTCAAGCGGATGAAGCGGCGGCACATTACCCGAATGCAGGTAATCGCTTCTCTCCGGCAAGGTTCCATTGAAGAATCGGCACACAAAAACATACGCGGCAACTGGCAATGCACCCTAAGACACCTGCATGCCGGTGATCTTGTCCGGGTTGCTGCGGCTATCGAGAAGGACGATAACGGAGCATGGATCGCCGTAATCACGGTATTTTGAAGGAGGAATAACCATGTACCACTACACGGAATCCGGCCTGCAAAATATTTGGCTGCTAAACGGATTCAAGACCCACAAGGTAACGGATGGAATAGCTGTATCCATCATCAACATTGAGGGATTGCACAAGCTTATTGGCAAAAGTCTGGCGCGCAAGGCTTATCTGACAGGAAGTGAATTCCGTTTCCTGCGCAAGGAGATGGATTTTTCACAAAAACGAATCGCGGCATTGGTCGGCAGGACAGAAGAAGCCGTATCGAAATGGGAGCGCCTGGGACATATACCCGACAGCGCAACACGTTTGCTTCAGGCAATCTATCTGGAATCCATTGACGGGGACATCAAGTTCAGGAAACTGGTGGAAGAACTTGCAGAGCTTGATCGTGTGCAGCAAGAAAGACTGGTATTCGAGGATACTCTGGATGGCTGGCGCAAGGCGGCCTGAGCAAAGTTTGCGAAGCGAAGGAAGAAAGCAGCGAGACTCATTTGGAGATGACATGAAACCCAACCGCCTGAACCGCTTGATTTGTGGCCTGATCCTGGGACTATCCCTGTCCGCTTCCGCAATCCATGCCGCTCCCCCTGAGCTTGCGCTTGCACTTGCGCCCGAGATTGCGCCGTCTACCGAGACTGCCGAAGCCGGCATCAATGCCTTCGCTTGCGACCTGTACGCGCAACTCAAGAAGCAAGGCGGAAACCTCTTCTTTTCTCCCTTGAGCATCTCCTACGCGCTCGCGGTGACTGGCGCGGGCGCGCGCGGCGAAACGCTTGCGCAAATGGAGCGGGTACTGCATGCGCCACTGGGCAAACAGCACGATCATGCGGCTTTTTCCAAATTGATGCAGCGCCTCAATACAGCGCAAAGCGACGAACAAGTGCGCATGGTCATTGCCAACTCGCTGTGGCCGGATAAAAGCCTTTCGATCCGGCCCGAATATGAAGAGACGGCAAGAAATTATTATGGCGCTCCGATCACCCCGGTCAATTACAAGGACGGGCAGAACGCAGCAAAACAAATCAACGCCTGGGTCGAGCAAAAGACAAGGGATCGGATACGCGATCTCTTGAGTCCGGGCGACCTGAATGCCTCTACGCGCCTTGTGCTGGTCAACGCCGTCTATTTCAATGGCCGCTGGCTGTCCCCGTTTGACTCCGGCAACACAAGAACCGCTGTTTTCCACGCGCCCGGCAAGCAAGTGGATACACGCTTCATGTTCCAGAAGAAAGTTTTCAGATACGGGCAGGTCGAGAATCTACAGATACTGGAACTGCCCTATAAGGGGGAAGGTTTTTCCATGCTCGCGCTCTTGCCCGAAGACAAGCCGGGCGCGCTCGAAAAACTGGAGGGCGCGCTTTCGCCGGAGAGCCTTGCCCAATGGACGACAGCGCTCACCCGGCAGGAAGTGAATGTTCTTTTCCCGAAATTCAAGCTGACCTGGGGAGCCAGGGAACTGAATGGCGAACTCATCGCATTGGGGATGCGCAACGCTTTTGGGTCGGCGGATTTCAGCGGCATCAGTCCGGAAAATCCGTTCATCAGCAAGGTAGTGCACAAAGCCGATGTGGAGGTAGACGAAGGCGGCACCGTGGCCGCAGCGGCGACAGGCGTCATGATGAGCAAATCTGCCGTCGCAAGACCCATTCCAGAATTCCGCGCCGACCGCCCCTTCCTTTTCCTCATCCGCGAAAACAGCAAGGGCACGATCCTCTTCATGGGGCGCCTGACGGAGCCTCGATAAGGCAATAACCACCCAGGAGGGACAGGACATAGCTTGGGGTGAGCGCAAGCGAAGCCCAACGGAATTACCCGCACCCGAAATATTGGGCTTCGCTTGCGCTCACCCCAACCTATGCCCTGCGCTCTACGCTGCAACCCGGTTTCGGAGAGAAGGTTTCGTAGGGGACGCCGCCTTCGGCGTCCCGTTTGATTGAGCAAACAGCAGATTCCGCAACAACAAAAAAGCGGCCCGAAAGCCGCTTTTTCGTTGGAAGAAAGAACCCGCTCAATCTTCGCCGGCCAGGGCCATCAACAGCCGCAGCAGGCTGACGAAGATGTTGTAGATATCGAGATAGACCGACAGCGTCGCCATGATGTAGTTCGTTTCGCCGCCGTGCACGATGCGGTTGATGTCGTACAGGAGATAACCGCAGAAGAGCAGCAGGATCGCCGCCGAAATCGCCAGCGACAAGGCCGGGATCTGGAAGAAGAGGTTGGCAATGATCGCCAGGAACACCACCACCAGGCCAACAAACAGGAATTTGCCCCAGTGGCTGAAATCGCGCCTGGTCGTTGCGGCAATGCCCGAGAGCGTGAAGAAAATCGCCCCCGTCCCGCCTGCGGCCATCGCAATCAGTTGCCCGCCGTTGGAAAAGCGCCCGAGCGCAAATTGCAGGAGTCCGGAAAGCGCCACGCCCATGAAGAGCGTGAAAATGAGCAGGAACACCACGCCCATTCCGCTGTCCTTGGTGCGGCTGACGGCGAACATCAGGCCGTAGGCAATCCCGAAGAAGAGCAGCAGGCCGATCCACGGGCTGCCGATGGCCATGAGATTGAAGCCCGTATAAACACCGAACAGCGCGCCGATCAGCGTCGGAATCATCGAAACGCCAAGCAGCAGATAGGTATTGCGCAGAACGCGCTGCTGCGCCTCGCCGACCTCCTGGCCCTGCTGCCATGCGCCGCCGCGAAGAAGCTCTCCTCCCATCCCTGGGGAAGCCTGCTCTCCGGATTGATTCGAGATTTGCCGGGGTTGACCGAATTGTGGGCGTTCCATAAAAACTCCTTGAAAATTATGGATTTATAATAGAAATGACACTTGCTGAAAGAGCATAATCGAGAAAGAAAAAACTTGCAACCCGGCGCCGGACGAACAAGGACAATGGCATGAATCCACCCTCTCCCCAAGTCATCTCCCGTCGAGGGAGAGGAGACTCCCACCGGCGCTTTCGCGCCACCTCCCTCGAAGGGAGAGGCTTGTTCACATCCCGATCAAAAAACCTCTAAAATTGCTGGCACCTCTTTCGATGGATGCGCAAACAACATGGACAACAACCTCAAAATCTGGTCGGCTGAATTTCTTGGCACTTTCTGGCTGACCCTTGGCGGCTGCGGCAGCGCGGTGCTTGCAGCGGCGTTCCCGGAAGTCGGCATCGGCCTGCTCGGCGTCTCGCTCGCCTTCGGGCTGACGGTGGTCACGGGCGCCTATGCCTTCGGCCCGATTTCGGGCGGGCACTTCAACCCCGCCGTCTCGCTTGGCGTCGTCGCGGCGGGTCGCATGCCGGCCAGCCGCCTGCCGGGCTACATCGTCTCGCAAGTGGCCGGCGCCTGCGTCGCTGGCGCGATTCTCTACCTCATCGCCACCGGCAAACCCGGCGCGGAACTCGGCGGTTTTGCCTCCAACGGCTACGGCGAAAACTCGCCAGGCGGATACGGCCTGTTCGCCGCGCTGATCTGCGAGGTCGTGATGACCGCCATTTTCCTGATCGTCATCCTGGGCGCGACCGCAAACCGCGCCACCGGCAGCATGGCGGGCCTGGCGATTGGCCTCTGCCTCACCCTGATCCACCTCGTCTCGATCCCGGTCACGAACACCTCGGTCAACCCGGCCCGCAGCACCGGCGTCGCCCTCTTCGCCCCACCGGCAGCGCTGGAGCAACTCTGGCTCTTCTGGCTCGCCCCGCTGGTAGGCGCCGTGCTGGGCGCGCTGATCTACCGCGCCCTGCTGGACGAACCCGCGAAAGCCGCGTAAAGACAGCAGACGCAATTTGCACCACCCACAAACGGGCGTCATCAAGCGCCCGTTTTTTTGTCATAATTTTCTAAATTTACTTAAATAATGTTTAGCTACTGTAGTGTTTTTTACTTAATAATTATTACAGTAATTTAGAAAATTAAGCCACAGAGCGACTGGAAAACAAATTGGTTTTCGTAGGGGCAGTCGTTTTCAGAAGGCGACTGCACCAAACTTCAGAAGTGAACTACACGGAGCATAGTTGCGAGGTGAGTGAGTCTGTGCTAGCTCTGTTGAAGTGGCTAGTCTTGACAGAGAATGGTGCAGCAAATAAACTGAGGTCATGTTTTTTAACTGACGCAATCATGACCACCAAAACAACCCCAAGACCAGAACAAGTCCGTGCTGCGCGCAGCCTTCTCGGTTGGTCCCAGCAAAATCTCGCCGAAAAAGCTGGTGTCGCGGTCTCGACGGTGGCGGATTTCGAGCGCGGCCAACGCAACTTGGTGCCGAATAATGCTTTTGCGATCCAGCAAGCTCTGGAAGCAGGCGGTATCCTGTTCACCGAGACCGGCGTCAGCCACGGGTTTCATTGGACATTTATGACTGAGCATGGGATGAGCGATCTAGTCGTTACCTTCACGCCCGAAGCCAACGAAACGCTGATCAATTTTGCGTCGATATTCGGCGCGGTTGATCCCCCCAAGGTTTCGATCAACACTATTCAGTGCGTGACACCTGAACTAAAAAGCAAAGTCAACAATTACGTTGATCGGCATGCCACCAAAGCACCACATCTGTTCCGCCTGCGCAAGATGCTTGCCGACATGCCCGACGGAGAATTCTTCCTGCTATTGCCGATTCCCCCGACCTCAACGGCCGAGCAGTATCAATATGAACAGGTGCTGCACCAGCTTAATCATCCGCAAGAGCAGCCTCTGGATGCAGACATGCAGGTCTTCGACCATTTGATTGCGCTATATAACATGTGCATCCCTCGAACAGATAAGCACTTCATCATTGGCAATCCCAAGAAGATGGACCGTATCTGTCGATTTTGTAGAGGCACAACGAAAACCGGCGCTAAATTTGACAAGGAAGCCCATGCTATTCCGGCAGCACTGGGCAACAAGTTCCTGAAGCTTGCCGACGAATGCGATACGTGCAACGGGTACTTTGGGGAGGAGATCGAACCTACTCTCGTCGAATTGCTAAACATCCAGCGGGTATTCTTGGGCATTGAAGCTCGCGGGAGATTGCCTACTGTTAAGTTTCCCGGTGGCACTATGTTCCACGAAAACAAGGACGGTAAGCGTATGGTTGTCGTCTCCGGGAAAATCTCGGAGGATGCATCTGGCGTGTTGAGCGCGCAACTGGGTCGCGGTAAACCCATCGTCCCACAGAATTTCTACCGAGCACTAAGCAAAATCGCCCTATCTGTCATCCCGGAGGAGGAGCTCTTGGCCCTGAAGAAAACGGCGCAGTGGGTACGCTATGGCGAATCTGCTAGCGAGCCTTTACCGAAGATTGCAGCAGCGGTGGTAATGCTCCCCCCAGACCCGTCTGCTCAAATCACCTTATACATCCGTAAGGAACCGCACCCCAAGATGCCGCATGTTGTGTGCGAATTCCGGCTGGGGTGCTACATGTACGTTTACGCCCTCCCTTTCTCCGAACGCGATGAGGGCGACCTGATTGGGTTCTTTGAGGAAGAGGATTTCAAACAAACGTTCCGTCATTATGCGTTCGTGCCATCTTGGACTCAGCAGGACTACAGCGGAACCCAAGAAATTCAGATAGTCCAGAAAATGACGATGTCGCCTCGCTACATGTCCAGCGCATAGGTGTTACCCGTGTCCCCGAACACCTGTTACCTATGCCCCAAGTCCATACACTGGTGCGCTCACCCCAACGATCATGGAGCTTGGCGCCACCCCGGATGATGAAAGAAATTTGGGGGTGCAAGGCAGCCGGCAGAGGTCGTGCTTATGTTTGGAGGACATATCCCGCCCCCAACGTGACCCGTCAGACGCATCCGTACCCCGGATTGCTTCCTTAGAGAGCGCACGCTAAATAGGCCGTTGGCAACTTGTCGCCTTCAGGCTGATTGTGTCTTGACGCAGGCCGCCTTGCTTTTTGAGTGTAAAACCGACAGGAGGCAATATGCAACTCTGTGCATTACACAAGCGGGTCATTGGCTTGGATGTTCATCAGGCGCAAATTACGGCCTGTGCGCTGATCGAACAAGCCGATGGAAGCACGCGCATCGAGCATCGGCAGTTCGGCGCGTTTGCCCGTGATCGCCGTGAATTGGCCCAATGGGCCACCTCGCTGCAACCCGATGAAGTCGTGATGGAATCTACCGGCATCTATTGGAAGAGTCCCTATGCTGCCTTGGAAGCCGTCGGTATCGCTGCCAAGGTGGTCAACGCCCGGCATGTCAAGAACGTGCCCGGACGCAAGACGGACGTTGGCGACGCGCAATGGCTGGCAACCCTCTCGCGTGCCGGGCTGTTGCGCGCCTCGTTCGTGCCGCCGGCCCATTTTCGTCAATTGCGCCTAATTGCCCGCGAACGGCAGAAATTGGTCGGACAACTGGCCTCTGACAAGAACCGCGTCCACAAGCTTCTCACCGATGACGGCATCCGCTTGAGCGTGGTGCTCAGCGACATTCATGGCAAATCGGCCCGCGCCATGATCAAGGCGCTGATTGCCGGACACCCGCCAGAAGAGGTCCTCCGTCTGGCGAGTCGGCGGCTCAAGGCCAGCCGCCAGGAATTGCTCGATGCCTTGCAAGGCAATTTGACGGACAGTCATTGTTTTGTGCTCGAGGAACTGATGCGGAAAATCGAGGACATCGAGGCACGCATCGCACGCTTTGAAGCCCGCCTGTTGCGCGAGTTGCAACCGCAGCGCGATATTTTGGCCTTGCTCCAAACCCTGCCCGGCATCGACCTGATCGGCGCAGCCATGCTGTTGGTGGAAATCGGTTCGGATATGAGTGTGTTTGGCAATCCTGATCGCTTGGCATCGTGGGTCGGTATGTGTCCGGGCAACAACGAATCCGCAGGCAAACGCAAAGGCTCCAAGATGCGCAAGGGCAACTCTTATGTGCGCCGCCTGTTGTGCGAGTTCGCCCATGCCGCCAGCCGAACCGCTTCTGTGTTCCAATCAAAATTCCAAGCCCTGCGGGTACGACGAGGACACAAACGCGCCATCGTCGCGATCGGCCACAAACTTCTGCGAACCATCTTCTTCATGCTCCAGCGGCGCAAATATTACCGGGACAGCTCCGTCGACTATGAAGAACTCAGCGTTCGTCGCAACGCCCCGCGTTGGATCAAGTCCCTGACACGCTTCGGCTTCATCGCCCCTGCCAGCGCCTGATACTAACGCTCTTCTGAGCAACAACCCAGTCCTTCAGCAGACAGGTTGGTGCTCGCCTGTCAAATGAGTTCTTTCACGCTAACCTATACGAGCGGTATGCGTTCGCTCTTTATTCAAAACGCCCCGAACATCCCTCCCAGCACGATCACCGCGACCAGGCCGAGGAGGGCGCCGACGATGCCGACCATCACGATGTCGCGGTAGCTTTCGCGGTGGGTCGATCCGCAGACCGCCAAGAGGGTGACGACTGCGCCGTTGTGGGGCAGGCTGTCGAGCGTGCCTGCGCCGATGACGGCGATGCGGTGCAGCAGCGCGGGGTCGATGCCGAGTTCTGCCGCGCGGATCATGTAGGTGTTGCCGAGCGCGTCGAGCGCGATTGTCAGGCCGCCCGAAGCCGAGCCGGTCAGCGCGGCCAGCAGGTTGGTGGCGACCGCCAGCGAGACGAGGGGGGAGCCGCCGATGTCGAGCACCCAGGCCCTGACGATCTCGAAGGCCGGCATCGCCGCGACGACCGAGCCGAATCCGACCAGGCTGGCGACGCTGATCGCGGGCAACACCGAAGCGTTCGCGCCCGCGTCCATCGTTTCGCGCAGATTCGGCAGGCGCCGCCAGTTGATCGCCAGCACGGCGGCAATCGCGCACAGCAGGGCCGTCACCACCGCCCAGACGCCGCCGATTCCCGAAAGCGAAGCGCCGCCCCAACGCGGCTCGTTCAGGAATTCCGCGTCCATATTCGGCAGCACGAAGAGCGACATCAGCAGATTGACGGCCACCACCACGATCAGCGGAAGAAAGGCGAGATAGACGGGCAGCGGGGCGGTTGCGGGCTGGCCGTGCAGGATTTCGGCGGGGTCGAATTCACGGGCGGCGACAGCCCGTTCGCGCAGCGCGTCGTTATCGGCGATCGGCGCCGGGGGAGAAAGCGCAGCGCCGCTCGCCTCGAAGCCTTCGCCGGACAGACGCGCCCTCTTTTCCATCAGATAAAGCCAGTACAGCCCGAAAGCCAGCATGATCGCGGCAGCGATCAGCCCGAGGCCCGGAGCGGCGAAGGGCGTCGTGCCGAAGAAGGGCATCGGGATCGCGTTCTGGATTGCGGGCGTGCCGGGCAAGGCGGACATGGTGAAGGTCGAAGTCCCGAGCACAATCGCCGCCGGCATCAGCCGCCGTGGAATATCGGCCAGCCGGAACAGCCGCTGCGCCATCGGCGCCAGCACGAAGAAGGCGACGAAGAGGCTCACCCCGCCGTAAGTCACCATCGCCCCGGCCAGGACCACGGCCAGCACCGCCCTGCCCGCGCCGAGCTTCTGCATCAGGAAATCGGCGACGATCGAGATCGAACCGCTGTTTTCCATCAACTTCCCGAACAGCGCCCCGAGCAGGAAGAGCGGAAAGAACTGCGCCAGGAAACGCGCCGCGCTTCCCATGAACGTCAGCGTCCAGTGCGCCAGCAGCGGCTCCCGCGAAAACAGCACCGCGCACATCGCCGCCATCGGCGCCAGCAGCAGGACGCTCCAGCCCCTGAAGGAAAGCCAGATCAGAAGACCCAGGCCGAGCAGAATGCCGAACAATCCCAGACTCATCCCTACACTCCTTCGAGCAGCGCGTCGAGTTCAAAGGACGATTTCCGTCCCAGCGCGCCGCCGTGTTCGACCAGAAAATTCGCGGCGGCCCGCCGCCCCGTATCGCGCAACATCGTCAGGAACGCCCATTCCGTATTCAGCTTGGAAGTGGATCCGAGCGAGATCATCACTTCATCGGCAATCCGGTGAATCCGCATCGCGGACCAGCGCTCGCTTTCTCCTTCCGCTCCCGGCATCCTGCGCACAATCCTGTGCAGCAGCCCGATCATCCGCAACTCCTTCAACAGCACCGCGTTGAACGAAACCTCGTTCAGCCGGTTCTGGATTTCATGCGCCATCCTCGGCGTGCCCGGACGCTCCACCGGATTGATCTGCACCAGGATGATGTCCTCCGAATTGCTCTCGCGCACCAGCGGCGTAATCGTCGGGTTTCCCGAATAACCCCCGTCCCAGTACGGATCCCCGTCGATCTCGATCGCCTGGAACATCGTCGGCAGGCACGCCGAAGCCAGCAACACATCCGCGTTCAGCTCGCTGTTGCGGAACACCCTTCCGCGCCCCGTCCGCACATTCGTCGCCGTAATGAAAAGCTTGATCGGGGAATCCGGAAGATGCGAAAAATCGACCGAATCCTCCAGGATCGAACGCAGCGGATTGATCCCCTTTGGATTCATCAAATAAGGCGAAACCGCCCGCGCCATCATGTCCAGCGCCAGGAAGAACGGCGAATGGTCGAGCGTCCAGCGCCCCATCCACCTGTCCAGCGGAGTGCGCTGGAACGGACTGAAGGTCCCCGCCTCCGAAACCCGGAACCAGAAGCGCTCCAGCGCCGTCCGCGCCCCTTGCGCCCCGCCTTCGGTAAAGCCGTGCGCCAGCACCGCCGCATTCATCGCCCCGGCGGAAGTCCCCGAAATCCCCTCGAAGCGCAGCCATTCCTCTTCGAGCAACCTGTCGAGCACTCCCCACGTAAAAGCCCCATGCGCCCCGCCTCCCTGCAAGGCCAGATCGACAAAAAGCGTCTCGCGCGCAGCGTTCTTTCCGGGCGTTTTTCGGGGGGATGGCATGGGGATTCCGTGCAGGAAAGGAAAGAAAAAGTATAGCGCCTGAGCAGTTCCGAAGCCCTTGAAAGGGGGGATATTTTCTAAATTACTGTAATAATTATTTGATGAAAATAACTACTGTAGCCGAACATTCTTTAAGTGAATTTAGAAAATTAAACCCGAGCAGGCCGGATAGGCGAAGCGCCATCCAACGCATGGAGTCCGTGATGTTGGCTTCCTCTTCGAGGGAGGTGGCGCGCAGCGCCGGGGCGCCTGCACTCCCCCTGCTCATGCCGGCGTGTCGCGGCGTTCCATCTTGTGCTGTTTCTTGTAGGCGTACATTTTTTCATCGGCCTGGGACAGGATCTCGCCAGAGGGCAAGGCATTGCCCTTCGTGACTTCGACAACGCCATAACTCAGGCTGCCCTTGAAGGGTGCGCCGCTCTCCGTAGTCAATGGCTCTGCAACGAGCACACTCCGCAAGCTTTCCAGACGGTCTTCGGCGGCTTTCCAGTCGATGCCGGTCGCCAGGATCATGAATTCGTCTCCGCCCAGCCGGCAAAGACAACAATCCTCGGAGAAGGTTTTCAGCAAATCCGAGACCTTGAGGATATAGCGGTCGCCTTCCACATGGCCGAAAACGTCGTTGACGTATTTGAGCTGATCCATGTCGATGAAGCAGATCACGAAATCGAAATGCTGGTCGATCCATTCGTTCAGCAGCTTCATCCCGTAATGCCGGCTGTACACTCCGGTCAGCGTATCCCGGTAGGCGACTTCTTCGAGCTTGTCGATCTCGGCCCTGCTGGCGGTGATATCCGCCAGCACCGCCGCCAGGGCGTCGTAGCCGTGCCAATGCAGGGGGTAGAAAGTGACCGAAAACCACTGAAGTCCCTCCTCGCCAGCCAGGGAAAATTCTCCGGATTTCTGGAGATCGTTCTCTTTCCGGATCTGGCTCAACAGAACTTCATAAAGCCTGGGTTCAAGGCTGGCGTCGACCAGGAGATTTCCGACAGTGCGGTTGGTGAAAAGCCGCTCGCCCGTGTTCCGGTCGATCACGACGATCCATTCGGATAAGCGGCTGGTAATGATTTCAAAAAGATCGTTGCTGTATTCCAGATCGCGCCGCTGCTTTTCGATGGTCGCGATTTCGTCCAGCAAGGCATCCTGCCGTTCCTTCAACTGGACAACCATCTGGTTGAAGGATTCGGAGAAGTCTCCCATGAACCGGACACGCTGCTTGTAATCGCCGTTTGCCACCTGCCGGGTCTGCCAGGCCAGATGTTTCAAGGCAGCATGAAGGGATTTCAGGTTGGATGCCAGTTCATTGTCTGGCTTGGGCAACGGGCAGGAAAGGTCGCCACGGGAAAGCGCCGTGGCCAGCGCCCTGGTTTCCTGCAGCATTTCCGCAAAGAACACAAACCCCTCTCCGAGTTCCCGGAAATCTTCGGGGAGGGAAGCTACATCCAGCTTTGCGCGGTTCGGGTAGTACAAAACGTCGCGCAAATAAGTGAAGAGCTTGTCAGCGATCGGGTGCGGAATCTTCTCTGATCTCCCTGTTTTCGTTTCTCCAGCGGGCGCCGCGATCTCAGGTGACGACCGTGGCGTGGAATCGACAGACGCGGTCTCCGTTGGCCCAGCAGTCGATTTCCTTCACGATGTATTTCTTGCCGGTGTAGACGTACAGGATGCCCGCGATGAATCCTTCGTCGTAATTGCAAACCGTTTCGTTGGTAATGGGCAGCCCGCTGCAATCCAGGTCCTGGCCGACCGTAAGAACGAAATTGCCCGTTTCCGGATCGAAGGCTTCCATGCGCAGGATGCCGATCTTGAGATCCTGGAGCGACTTTTGGAGATTCGCAAGAAAGGCATCGAGATCGACGGAAAGATCAAGCGTATTCCTGGCGAACTCCTCGCCGGCCAGATGCCCGGCGCGCACGAAAAATTCGTTGGCCTTGTCGGCGCCGAAATCCTTGGTGAGAACATCGAGCATCGTATATTGCATCAGCCTGTAGACGAGAACGGGCATCTCTTCGCCCAGATCGCCACGGCCTTCCTTGATGTCGCCGAGGTTTTCCCACTGGAAATTGTGCAGGGTAGCATCTCTCTTGAAAATGTTCATGTCATCTCCTTTTCTACGGCACGGGTTACAATTTTGGCTGCCAGGGCAGAGTCGGAAAGGGTTCCAAGCATGCAGTCCTCTATCTATAGCACACATGCTTTCCTGCCGTGAACACCTCCGGTCAAGAACTGGGCATATTCGTTCGTGCTTGACTTTTCATATCGACATAACTAAACTTATCGACATGAGATTCTTCGACGCCGACACTTCTTCCATTCCTCCCGAATGGCAACCGATGGCCCGCGTGTTCACCGCCCTGGGCGACGAACACCGCCAGCGCATCCTGCTGCTGTTCGACAAGGGCGAGCGACTCAACGTAGGAGACATTGCCGCTGTCTCGACGCTGGCGCGCTCCACGGTGTCGCACCATCTCAGGATCCTTCGCGAAGCGGGCGTCCTGTGTTCCGAGAAAATCGGCAAGGAAGTCTGGTTCTGGATCAACCGGACCTGGCTGGAAGAAACGCTTGCCAATGTGCTCGAACACGTGCGGCAAAATTGCTGAAACCGTCTTCAATTTTTTTTGGCCTAACATATCGAAAATCATGAGCATGACAAATTCAAATCCCGTGAAAAACACGATCGTCACCCTGTTTCGTTTTCTGCTGCGCATCCTGGCCAGGCTGCTCTTCAGGATGCGGGTGAAGGGAATGGATGAGGCCCTGGCGGCGGGAAACGAAATCCATGGCCCGCTGCTGGTGATTGCCAACCACGAATCCTTTCTCGACGGTATTTTGCTGGGGCTGTTCCTGCCGATCAAGAATCCGGTGTTTGTCGTGCACACCAAATTTGCGAAGCATCCGCTCTTTCGGCTCAGCCTGAACCTGGTGGCCGATTACCTGTCGGTCGACCCCTCCAATCCGATGTCGGTGAAGCAGATCATCCGGCTGCTCAAATCCGGCCGCCAGGTCGTGATTTTCCCGGAAGGCCGGATCACCCTGACCGGGGCGCTGATGAAGGTTTATGAAGGCCCGGCCTTCGTCGCGGCGAAAACCAACGCAACCCTGTTGCCGGTGCGCCTGGACGGATTGAGCCGCAGCTATTTTTCGAGAATGACCCGCTGGCCGCGAAAACTTTTTCCGCAAATAACGCTTGCGATCCTGCCGCCCACGAAACTGCCGATGCCGGAAGCCTCCAGTGCCAAGGAGCGCCGTCACCGGTCGGGCGAAGCCCTGCGCCGCCTGATGCAGGAAATGGCGCTGGCGCGACCGCCCCAACGCACGCTTTACGGCGCGTTGTGCAATGCGGCCCGCCTGCACGGCAGCCACCGCCGCATCGTGGAAGACATCAAGCAGGTGGAATACAGCTATCGGGATTTGCTGAAAATGTCCCTCGCCCTCGGACGCCTGGCTGGACATTTCACCGGGCCCGGAGAAAAGGTGGGGCTGCTTCTGCCCAACATGGCGCCGACCCTCGGCCTTTTCTTCGGCCTCACCGCGTTTGGAAGAGTCCCGGCGATGCTCAATTACACGGCAGGCGTCGACGGGATGCAGGCCGCGTGCGATGCCGCCTGCATCCGCACCCTGATCACTTCCCGCGCCTTCGTCGAACAGGCAAAGCTCGCCGACAAACTCGCCGCCCTGCAGGGGTTGGAGCAGATCGTCTACCTCGAAGAATTGCGCGAAAAAATGAGTTTGCGCGACAAGCTCTGGCTGATGTGCTGGGCGCTCTGGTTCCCGCGCCAGGTGGAAGTCAAGGCAAGCCCCGAGGACGCGGCGACGGTGCTCTTCACCTCGGGTTCCGAGGGCAAGCCCAAGGGCGTCGTCCTCTCGCACCGCGCCATTCTCGCCAACATCGCGCAAATCCGCGCCATTATCGACATCTCGCACGACGACCGCGTCCTGAACGTGCTCCCCATCTTCCACTCCTTCGGCCTGACGGCGGGCAGCCTGTTGCCGGTGCTGACGGGCGCAAGCGTCTTCCTGTACCCTTCCCCGCTGCATTACCGCGTCATTCCGGAACTGGCCTACGACCGCGCCTGCACGGTATTGTTCGGCACCGGCACTTTCCTCGGCAATTACGCGCGCTTTGCGCATCCCTACGATTTCTACCGCCTGCGCTATGTCGTCTCCGGTGCGGAAAAGCTCTCCACTGCGGTGCGCGAGCAGTGGTTCGAGAAATTCGGCATTCGCATCCTGGAAGGCTACGGCGCGACTGAAACCGCGCCGGTCATCGCAGTCAACACCCCGATGGCCTACCGCAGCGGAACCGTGGGCCAATTCCTGCCCGGTCTCGAATACCGCCTGGAAAATGTCCCCGGCATCGAGCGCGGAGGACTGCTGCATGTGCGCGGCCCCAACGTGATGAACGGCTACCTGAAGGCGGACAATCCCGGCGTGCTGCAAACGCCCGCCTCGAACCAGGGCCCGGGCTGGTACGAAACCGGCGATATCGTCGAGCTCGACAGCGAGGGTTTTGTGCACATCGTTGGGCGCATGAAGCGCTTCGCGAAGGTCGCCGGCGAAATGGTGAGTCTGGAAGCGGTCGAAAAACTGGCGCTGGACGTCTCCCCCGGCGGCTTGCACGCCGCTTCGAGCCAGCCCGACAAAAGCAAGGGCGAAGCGCTGATCCTCTTCACGACCGACAAGCAGCTCGATCGCGCGGCCCTGCAAAAAGCCGCGCAACAACTGGGTTTTCCCGAACTGGCCGTGCCGAAGAAAATCGTGCGCGTCGATGCCTTGCCGCTGCTGGGAACGGGCAAGACCGATTACGTCAGCCTGAAGCGCATCGCAGAGGAGCTTGAAGCATGAACATGAGCCCTCCCCCGGCGCCGGACCGGCGGCGCTTCCTGAAGATCGCCCTCCTGTCGGTCGCGGGAATATCGGGGGCCATTGCCGCCCACGCCCGAAAACCCTTTCTGCTCAATCCCTGCCTCAACCCGGCAGACGCGGCGCTCTCCCGGAACCCGTGGCTTGCGCGTATCTGGCAAGGGCTCGACCCGGCCCGGGTCTGGGATTGCCATGTGCATCTGGCGGGAACCGGGGACAGCCATCATGGGCTCTATATGAACCCAAGCCTCCGGAGTCTGTGGCATCCGGCGCTTTACGGCCAGCGCTTGTTCTACATGAACGCGAGCTGCGCCTCGCCCGAACCCGGAAGCGTCGATGAGAATTATGTGCACCGGCTTGCGCTCCTTTCGCGGAACATGCCCGCCGGATTCAAGGCAATGCTCCTTGCCTTCGACTGGTATCACGGTGACGACGGACATCCGGTTCCCGAATCGAGCACCTTCCACGTGCCCGACAACTACGCCTGCCAAATGGCGAAAGAATATCCCGATGTGTTTGAGTGGGTCGCCTCGATCCACCCTTACCGGGCCGATGCGCTCGACCGGCTGGAAGCCGCCGCAGCGCAGGGCGCGCGGGCCGTGAAGTGGCTGCCTGCGGCGCAAAATATCGACCCGGCCTCGCCGCGCTGCGACGCCTTTTTTGCCGCGCTGGCGCGTCTGCGCCTTCCGTTGATCATCCACTGCGGGGAAGAAAAGGCGGTGCAGGGCGTCAGTCTCACGCACCTCGGCAATCCCTTGCGCCTGCGCCGCGCGCTGGATGCGGGCGCAAGGATGGTGGTCGCGCATTGCGCAAGCGTTGGCGAGGACGAGGATTTCGACAAACCGGGAACCCGGCAGCCGAGTTTCGATCTTTTCGCCCGCCTCATGGATCGGCCTGAATGGAAAGAAAATCTCCATGGCGACATCTCCGCGATCGTGCTGCGCAACCGCGACCCCGGAGTGCTCAAGACCCTGCTCACGCGCGAAGACTGGCATAGCCGGCTGTTCAACGGTTCCGATTACCCCCTGCCGGGCATCCTGCCATTGATTTCGCTGCCTCAGCTTGCGCGCGACGGCCTGTTGCCGGAAGAGTCGATTGCCCGCTTGCACACGCTGCGCCAGGCCAACCCTCTCCATTTCGACCTGGCGCTTAAACGTTCCCTCTCCTGGCAGGGAAAATCCTTTCCGGCGCAGGTATTCGAGACCCGCGCATTTTTTGGAGCCGCATGAATGAACGACAACATCCAATCCAGTGGCGACGAGGACGTTCAACATTCCCAGTTTGCCCTGCTGAAGAAACGCCGTTTCTGGCCGCTTTTCGCCACGCAGTTCCTGGGCGCCTTCAACGACAACGCCTACAAGAATGCGCTGCTGGTGCTGCTCACCTTTGGCGCCGCCTCATGGACGAGCATGAAACTGGAACTCCTCACCAATCTCGCGGCGGGCCTTTTCATCCTGCCCTTTTTCCTCTTCTCCGCCACTGCCGGACAACTCGCGGACAAATTCGACAAGGCGCGGCTGGCGCGCTGGGTCAAGGTACTCGAAATCATCATCATCGCGCTCGCCGCCGCCGGTTTCTGGCTGAAGAGCCTGCCCGTGCTGCTGGCCGCGCTTTGCCTGCTCGGGCTGCAATCCACCCTGTTCGGCCCGCTCAAATACGCGCTCCTGCCGCAGCACCTGCGCCCCAGCGAACTCGTCGGCGGCAACGCGCTCGTCGAAGCGGGCACCTTCGTCGCGATCCTGCTCGGCACGCTCACCGGCGGATTGCTCGCCGGATTGAGCGGCGGCATCGTCTGGATCGTCGCGGTCTGTTTCATCGTCGCGATTGGCGGATTCCTGACGAGCTGCCGCATCCCCGCCGCCCCCGCGCCCGCGCCGGAACTCAAAATCTCGCGCAATCCCTTCTCCGAAACCCTGCGCTGCATCGGCCTGGCACGCCGGGAACACAGCGTCTTCCAGTCCATCCTCGCAATCTCATGGTTCTGGGCCTACGGTGCGTTGCTGCTGACCCAGTTTCCCATTTTCACCAAGACGGTGCTGGGAGGAGACGAAAGCCTGGTCACGGTGCTGCTCGCAGTATTCTCGGTCGGCATCGGCAGCGGATCGCTCATTTGCGAAAAACTCACGCGCCTGGGCGGCAAGCTCGTCGAACCGGGGCTCGTTCCGATCGGAGCGCTGGGCATGACGATTTTCGGGCTCGACCTGGCTCTCGGCGCCCCCGCCAACACTTCCGGCCTCATGCACCCGCTTGCCGACATGCTGCACCGGGGAAGCACCTGGCGCGTCCTCTTCGACCTGCTGATGCTGGGCGGTTTCGGGGGGCTTTATTGCGTGCCGCTCTACGCCCTCGTACAGCAACGCAGCCAGGCCGAATACCGCGCCCGGACCATCGCCGCGAACAATATCCTCAATGCGCTTTTCATGGTGCTCAGCGCCGCCGGCGCTGCCGTCTTCCTCGGAAAGGGTTTCGGCATCCCAGGCCTCTTCCTGTGCATGGCCGTGCTGCATGGCCTCATCACGATCTACATCTTCAGCGTCGTTCCGGAGTTCTTCATCCGCACGATGATGTGGCTCGGCTTGCGGAAGGAATGAACCGGAAAAGGCTGTCGAGGCGACAGGTTTTTCCGGATATTTTCCGGGGCGGTTTTGATTGAGTCACCCCAACCTGAAGGTTGGGGATTCCTCGACACAGTGTGGGGCGCCTTTGGCGCCTGTCACGCTATGTCTCGCTGACCCCGCCATGAATGGCGGGGATTGCGCTCGACAGGTGTTC
>Ga0123357_10000185_pt1 | contig 57812 bp, 52 predicted proteins | sample TergutEmb28metaG_FD_89873 | JGI IMG/M metagenome (GOLD analysis project Ga0123357, IMG submission 89873) | Embiratermes neotenicus P4 segment gut microbial communities from Petit-Saut dam, French Guiana - Emb289 P4 | ecosystem: Host-associated > Arthropoda: Insects > Digestive system > Gut ...
GAAGGATATGGCCTTTCATAAGAAGTGCCATCTCTCGGTTGAGGAGATGTGTGAAAGTCAAGCGATCTACGATACGCTCCGTAACTTCCGCGCCGGCATAGAGGCCAACATTTCTTGTCTGAATTGTGATGCGGGGAGCGAACTCCTGGAGACAATGTCCAGTCGGTAATGTAATCCATTTACATATCGATGGTTCCCGCCTAATTGTGGCGGGCCCAGGGGTTGCCGGCAGCCAGTCCAGGGCGAAACCGGTGATGTTCTGGAAGGGGAGGAAAGGCATGAAGGGGTTCATTCGACGACTGGAATTGGTCCTCCTTGTGGTGGCGACAGTTGGCTTCGCGATGCCTGCGAGCGGTCGCATGGTGGTCGATTCCGCAGGCCGCCACGTTGATGTGCCCGAGAATATCACCCGGGTCTATGCTGCCGGTCCTCCGGCCGACATCTTCCTCTATGTCATGGCCCCGGAAAGGATGCTGGGCTGGGTCCGTCCGCCGCGTGATGAAGACAAGCCCTTCCTGCTGCCGATCGTGCGCGAACTGCCGAGGCTTGGCCGGCTGACCGGGCGCGGCGACACCATGAACATCGAACGGCTGATTGCCATGAAGCCCGATATCATTGTCGATTTCGGGTCCATGAACGAGACCTATCGCTCCCTCGCCGATCGCGTCCAGGCTCAGACCGGCATCCCCTATGTGCTGATCGACGGCAGCTTTCCGGCGACGCCCGGTTCGTTGCGGCTCTTCGCCGATATTCTTAAGGTGCCCGAGCGCGGTGAGGCGCTGGCCCGAACGGCGGAGCAGATTTTCACCCGCGTCGATCGGGTGATTGCCTCGGTGCCTGCGGCTTCACGTCCCCGGGTCTATTTCGCACGCGGCAGTGACGGGTTCCAGACCGGGGCGCGTGGCTCGATCAATACCGAAATCATCGAACGGGTCGGCGCGGTCAATGTTGTCGAGGGGTTCCTCAAAGAGGGCGGGATGGCGCGGGTGTCGGCCGAACAGGTCATCAACTGGGCGCCGGACACCATCGTGACCATCGATACCGAAGCGCGGCGGGCGGTGCTGGAAAATCCGGAATGGAAGCCGGTTCCGGCAGTGCAGAACAGGCGCGTGCTGCTGCCGCCAAGCCGCCCCTTTGGCAGTGTCGACTCGCCCCCCTCGGTGAGCCGGCTGATCGGGCTGCCGATCCTGATCTCCGCCTTTTACGATGGCGAGGCCAGGGCCGATCTGCGCGCCGAGATGCGCTCCTTCTATAAGCTGTTCTACCAGATCGATGTCAGCGACGCCGATCTTGATTCGCTGCTTGAAGGCATGGAGAAGTGAGGTGGCGAGCGTCAGGATCGCGCCGGTCATCATTGGTCTGTCGCTGGTCCTGATCCTGGTTGTGGTGGCCGCGGCCGGAATCGGTCCCTATGCCATTCCGCTGCAGGAGGTGGTCAGCGCGATGTCAGCGCGCATCACCGGCGGGGTCGGTGACGAACGCGTGGCCATCGTCCTGTTTGATGTCCGCCTGCCGCGCATTGTGGCCGGGATCTGTGTCGGGGCGGCGCTGTCAGCGGCCGGTGCCACCTACCAGAATCTGTTCCGCAACCCGCTGGTCTCGCCCGACATTCTCGGGGTATCGGCCGGTGCCGGGCTTGGCGCGGTGATCGGGATCCTGTTCTCCCTGCCGGTGATGATGATCCAGCTGCTCGGCTTCGTCACCGGCTCCGTGACCGTGATCCTGGTCGCGGGCCTGGCCTGGTCGTTGCGCGGGCAGGGCGGCATCCTGGTCCTGGTGCTGGCCGGCATCGTCGTCGGTGCTATTGCAAGCGCAGCCATTGCGCTGATCAAGATCATCGCCGACCCCTATGCTCAGCTGCCGGTCATCACCTACTGGCTGCTCGGCAGCCTCGCTTCCGTGCGCCCGGAGGACATAAGTGTGGTGGCACCAACCGTTGCCATCGGCCTCATCCCCTTGTTCCTGTTCCGCTGGCGCATCGGCGTCCTGTCCTGCGGTGACGACGACGCCCGCGTGCTTGGCGTCAATGTGCGCCAGACCCGCCAGATCGTCATTGCCGCCGCCACTCTGATCACGGCGAGCGTGGTCGCCATTTCCGGCGTCATCGGCTGGGTCGGGCTGATGGTGCCGCATATTGCGCGCCTCCTGGTTGGTCCGCGCTTTGACCGTCTGCTGCCGACATCAATGCTGATCGGTGCCTCCTTCATGGTCGCGGTCGACACGCTGGCCCGCACCATGGCGCGGATCGAAATTCCAATCGGGATCCTTACCGCCATTGTCGGTGGCAGCCTGTTTGTCTGGCTGATGACACGGCGCGTTGCGCAAGCCTGGAGGCGGACATGAGCACCAGTCTGGCGCTTGAGGGGGTCAGTATCGGCTATGACGGCGAGGAACTGGTAGGCGGCATTGATCTCGAACTGAGGAAGGGCAGCATCACCTGCCTGATGGGGCCGAACGGCGTCGGCAAGACCACATTGTTCAAGACTATTCTTGGCCTGCTGCCGCCCCTGCGCGGACGCGTGCTGGTCGAGGGCTGCGACTTCACCCGGATGAGCTGCGAGAAAATCGCCCGCAGCATCGCCCACGTGCCGCAGGCCTATCAGGGCGACCCCACCCATACGGTGGTCGACATCGTGGTCATGGGCCGCACTGCCCATCTCGGCCTGTTCGGCACGCCACAGCGGAGAGACTATGCCGCCGCACATCACGCTCTGGAGGAGCTGGGCATCGCCGGGCTTGCGGCACGCACGGTGGACCGCATTTCCGGGGGGCAGCGCCAGCTGATGCTGATTGCCCGCGCATTGACCCAGGAAACCCCGGTCATCCTCATGGATGAGCCCGCCGCCAGCCTCGATCTCGGCAACCGGCTGGCGCTGCTCGATCGGGTGCGGGCGCTCGCGGCCAGGGGGCTGTCGCTGCTGGTATCGACCCACGAGCCGGAACACGCCTTTGAAATCGCCGACCGGGTGGCGGTGATGGGGTGCGAGCGGCATTTTGAGGTCGGCACGGTGGAGGGCATTCTGACCCCCTGCCGTCTCGGTGAACTCTATGGAATCGGTCTTGCGCTTGAGACCACGCCATCGGGGCGCCGGGTGGTCACCCGTGCCGCAACTGTGTCCAACATCCCAGAATGTGTGTGCTGATCACGGAGAGCAGAAACATGGCCATTTTCCCAGTCGGCGTTGTTGTTCATGTCAAAGAGGATCCCCTCGAAGAAGTGCTGGCGGCGGCCTGCCGGCGCATCGGCGCTCTTGCCGGAGTGCGGCTCGGCGGTCTGGTGCCGCGCCATGGCCGCCAGCATCTCAACGGCCGGCTTTCGATGTGGCTCGACGATATCATTCGCGGTGACAGCATCGCGCTGTCGCAGGAACTCGGTGCCGGCGCGGCGAGCTGCATCCTCAACCCCGACGGGCTGGCACAAGCGCGTGTGCGGCTCGCGCAAGCCGTGGCGGCGCGCCCCGACATTGTTTTCTTCGGGCGCTTTGCCAAAGAGGAACTCGCCGGCCGCGGCATCCGCGAAGAGATCGGCCTGGCGGTTGGCGATGGCATTCCGGCCCTGGTCGCGGTCGACGAGTCCATGCTCCCCGGGTGGATCGAATTTGCCGGCGACGAATGGACCCGCCTTTCAGTTAGCGTGGATGCAATCGTGGCGTGGTTCACCGCCATCATGGCGGCGCGGCAGACTGAACTGGAGAGGGCATGAGGATGCGGGGTTCTGCTGCGCAACAGGTGTATTTCCTCCCCATCCAGGGGGGCCAGAGGGTGGAGGGGCCGACGCTGGGCCCGCTGGCCGACGACATTGCCTATCAGGTCCGGCAGGTGCAAAGCGTGATCTTTCGGGATCAGCAGATCGCGCTGGATCAGCTTGAAGCGACGCCCGGTGAGTTCGGCGTGCTCACTCTGATCGAGGTCAATCCAGGCATAAGTCAGGTTGACCTCGCGGGGCTGTGCCGGCTCGATACGTCGACGCTTTCGGCGGTGGTGACGCGGGTGGTCAGGCGTGGTCTGGTCCGGCGCTGGAAGAGCCGCGAGGATGCCCGCTGCTCCACCTTGTGGTTGAGCCGCCCCGGCACCGCCCTGCTCCGGCGTATGCGCCTGTGCATGGAGGAGCGCAGACAGCTGATGGAAACGGTGCTGCAGCCCGGCGAACGCCGCCAGCTCCTCGACATTCTGGGTCGGATCTCGGTTGCACTTGAGCGCTGAGCGGATGGCTGCGGGATCGGGACCCGGTTCACCGCGCAGATCTGAGGGGATGGTTGTCTGTGATCTGTGACGGTTCCATCAGCGGAACAGCCGGCGGCTGAAAAGTGCAAAAGCGGGGCGTTTCGGGCCGGCGCAGGCAAAGCGGGTTCCCCAGGGCGCGGCTCTGCGGCAAGCCGCGCCTCACTGGCGCGGCATCGGCTGCTGTTGCGAACGCCAGCCGAAAAGTGGCTATATGGCACGCCAGCATCGCCACGGGTACAGATGGGCGTTTTTCAGCATCGCAGGCCTGACCCTTTGCGATCCTTGGCGCCGCTTGCGGCCTTTTCCGCCGTGGTTCCATGGCTTAGGTTGTGTGCCCAAAAGGAATCTCAAAGGCAGTCTCAAGCGCAATTTCCGGGTGCAGTCATGACCGAAGACAGGATCGACGCCTATCTGGTGCTGCGCAGCGGCGGTCGTCTGCTGGCTGGTCGCGATCGCATCCACCTGCTCGAAGCGGTGATCGAGCATGGCAGCATCACCAAGGCGGCCAAGGCGGTGGACGCCAGCTATAAGACTGCGTGGGATGCGGTTGACGCCATCAACAACCTGTTGCCGACCCCGGCCTTCATCACCCGGGTCGGCGGTCGCGCTGGCGGGTCGGTCGAGGTCACGGAGGCCGGGCGCCGCCTGATCGCAACCTTCCACCACATCGAAGATCGACTGACCCGGCTGTCGTCCCTGATTGCCGAAGAGGGTCTGGAGGATATTGACGACACCCTGTTCTGGGCAACCAGTCTCAAGATCTCCGCCCGCAATATCTTCCGCACCGAGGTGATGGCGATTCGCCGCTGGCCGGTCGATGTCGAGGTCTCCCTGAAAGTCTCGGAGACGAGCACGATCCATGCCGTGGTGACCAATGCCGCCGCAGATGATCTCGATCTCAAGCCGGATCACCGCGTATTGGCGTTGATCAAAGCGCCATTTGTTCACCTGCTGCGGCCGAACCAGGCAGCCGGCGTGCGCCGCAATCTGTTCCGTGGCCCGGTCAAGCGTCGTGTTGATGCGGAGGTCAACTCCGAGATCCATCTCGATATCGGAGACGGCAAGACCATGGTGGCCGTGATCCCGCGCCTTGAGGCCGAAGACCTCGGCATCGCCAAAGGGCTGGAGATCGCCGCCACCTTCGACGCCAATCATGTGATACTTGCGGTCTGAACCAGGAAGGTTTCCACCAGTTCCGGCCGGCCGGCTTCAAACCAGACCAGACCGGGACCGGCTGTCAGGGAGGATCCATCGGCCGGAAAATCGATGCTGTACAAGGGACAGGAAGAGGTCACTCCCGGGATTTTGCTCCGGCAAAGCCGGTGTCGTCCGGCATTTGTTCCAGCCAGCGAGTTCCCGTGAACCGGCAAATACCGTTGAAACGTCGGGTTTTTCTGGTGGGCGGTGAGGGGATCGAACCCCCGACACCCGGTGTGTAAAACCGATGCTCTTCCGCTGAGCTAACCGCCCGGTTGTCCTGTCGCTGGTTCCTGCAGCTGCCGCGTTTGCTGTCGTCATGGCAGAACACTGAAAGACGCCGTATCGATCAGGCCGATCCCTCAAGCTGGCCAAAGCCGACGTGCGGGAATGTCGCCTTGTAGCCCTGCAGGCGGCGGGTCGGCAAGGAGGAAAGGCCTTGCAGCCCCCGGCAGGACGTGATGCCGGGGCTGGACCTCCAGGGCAACTTCAGCCAGAGTTAAGTCAAATGCGCACGAGCTTTCCCCTGGGTAAGGGGCAGGCAAGGGGACTGGTCTGGAGGTTGTCGACAGTGGTGGAAGTGGCAGGCGGGCATCCGGCGAACGCAGATCAGGCGGCATACTGGAACGGTCCGGGTGGCCAGCGCTGGGCCGATTGTCATGGCACGCAGGAGATCATGCTGGAGCCAATCGCGCAGATTCTGTTGCGCCGGGCGGTGCCGCGAGCGGGGGAACATGTGCTCGATATCGGCTGTGGTGCCGGCGCCACCACGGTGGCGGCGGCACGCGCGGTTTCGCCCGGTGGCTCTGTGCTCGGCATCGATATCTCGGAGCCGATGCTGGCCTATGCGCGCAGGAACGCACAAGGTGATCTGCCACTCGATTTTGTGCTGGGGGATGCCACGGTCCACAGCTTCGAGCCTTTGAGCTTTGATCTTCTGATCTCGCGTTTCGGGGTGATGTTCTTTGCCGACCCGGTGGCCTCGTTTGCCAATCTGCGCCATGCGCTGAAATCTTCGGGACGCATGGTCTTCACCTGCTGGCGCGAGCCGCGCGCCAATCCCTGGATGATGGTGCCGCTGCAGGCGGTCTATCAGCACGTTGCCAAAATGGCACCGGTGGGGCCGGAGGATCCGGGACCCTTTGCCTTTGCCCGCCAGGAGCGGGTGGAACAGATCCTGGGCGATGCCGGGTTCAGGGGGGTGACGGTCGAGAGGACCGAAGTCATCATGGATCTCGCTATCGGCGAGGGGCTGGAGATGGGCGTGGAGCGGGCTTTGCAGGTTGGCCCCGCCAGCCTTGCGATCGAAGGGCAGAGCGCCGGGCTGCGTGAGGCCGCGAGGAATACGGTGCGCGAGGCGCTGCGGCCTTTTGTCCGCGACCGCTCGGTGGCGATGCCGGGCTCCATGTGGCTGGTCAGCGCTTTCGTCTGAGCCCGATTGGTGATTGGCCGTCACCCTGCATTGGCACCGGATGCTGTGGCAGACGATGTGGCGCGCTGTTGCTTCGAAAAAAGGGAAAGCCCGATTGCCGTCCGTGTTCAGCTCTCGCCAGCGATTGTCGGGGGAACGTCTTCTGCCGTCTGGGGCCGCAGGGCAGGCGCCACTGCTGCACTGCGATCAGTCCCCGGAAAACTGCCACTCTCTGGCGACAAAGGGATTGCGGGACTGGCGATGGCTCCACCAGGCGGCACCATCCGGATCTTCCGGCAGGCACATCGGCAGGAACTGATCGGTGCCTTTCCAGATGCCAAAGCCGTTACCGACCGCCCGGATGCCGGATCGCGACCATGTCAAAGGATATTGGTGGATCCAGCCCAGATCAACAAAGACGGCAACCGCCACCGGGCCGAGATAGGCCTCTTCGTCTTCGGTGACGCGATGCGGGCGGTGGCTCAGGTTCTCTTCCTTTGAGCGATCCGTTGCCGTTTTTTCGTGGGGCTTTTGATCACTGGCGCAATCATAGGCGGGCGCGAAAGAGCGTCAAGACGGGCCTGCCGGGAAGCTCCGGATGTAGAGCGGTGCTCGCGAGGGGCGCGGATCGGGCAAGGCATAGTTGGCTGACGATGTCGGTGGATGCGGGGCCTCGCCTCGTGGTCCCGGCACCTGTGGGGATCGGTTCCAGTTTCGGGAAGGCGCGAACGGCGGCGGCACCACCGGCGACAGACAGGCGCCATGCCATGAGAGGGGCGGCACAGGGGAGCCTGCACGCGCGTCTTGCAATCGCTCAGCGCAGCCTGCGTTGACAGGCTGCACTGAGCGCGCTGAGGACAAGAATCGCGGCCGAGACGTTGAGCGCGTAAGAGAGGCTGCCGAGGGCGTCGGTGATGGCTCCGATGGCGATGGGGCCGAGCATCTGGCCGAGACTGAAGGCGACGGTCAGCGCTGCGATCACCTGTGGCCAGGCCTGGGGTGGATAGTTGAAGCGCACGAAGGCGGTGGTCGATGCCGCGACCGCGAAAAACGCGGTTCCGAAGACAAAAGCCGAGGCCGCCATCCACGCGGTCGAATGGCTGAGCACCGGCATGGCAGCCCCGAGCGCGTTGGCGCCAACCAGGATTGCAGCGGAGAGGCCGCCGCGATCAAGCGCCAGCACGCCGCGGCAGACCCAGGGGGTGACGAAGGCACTGAGGCCGATCAGGGTCCATAACAGCGCCTGCGTCGGCGCGCCGGCGCCAGTATCGCGCACGAAGGCGATCAGGAAGGTCATATAGGCGATGTAGCCAGCCCCGAACAGGAAGTAGCCGGCGAGATAGATCCGGATCGGCCGTATCGGAAAGGAGGTCTGCGCCTGCGCGGCAAAGCGCGTGCGGCTTTCAATGCGGGTGAGGAACACCGGGAGGATCAGGATGACGGAGAGCAGAGCCAGCACCCACCACACCATCTGCCACGACCCCGGACCGAGCCATTGCAGGGTGAAGGGCGCGATCAGTCCGGAAAGAAGAATGCCAAGACCGGGCCCGGAATAGAACAAAGCGAGCAGGAGACTGGCGCGCGCGGGATGGGAATGACCGATTTCGGCCGTGAGCGCTCCGCCAGCAACGAAGGCGGCTGCGGCACCGAGGCCCGCGATCAGCCGCGCCAGACTGAGGACGAAAAAATTGCCGGAGAGGGCGCACAGTACCAGGGAGGCGAGGCAGGCCAGAGTGCCGCCGCGGATGGCGGCGGACCAGCCGACCTTGCGGATCAGCGCGGCCGCCGTGAGGGCCCCGACAAGATAGCCGATGGCGTTGATGGTGTTCATGAAACCCGCCGCCGACCAGGACCAGGCGAGATCCTCTCGCATGTCGGGCAGCACCAGGGCATAGGCAAAGCGGGCGATGCCGATGCCGACCGTGACCGCCATGGCCAGCGTCAGGACCGAGCGAATCGGGTGTTGATGAAAAGGCAGGGGATCCGTTCTGTCCAAAGGGCTGCTCCGGCGGCGGCGATGCTGGTATGCCACATTGACCTGCCGAAGTGGGGTTGCCAATTGCAGGAAGCGCAGGCGTGTCGCTTTCTGCTGCGGGGATCGTATTCATTTCGCCCTGGTGTCAACGAACCTGTGTGCGCCTGTGAGCTATCGCATTGCAAAAATGCGCGTTCTGGTCCCGGCGGGGAAGCGGAGGTCCGGAAGGATCGGTTCAGAGCTGGTTGTATGCGTTCCCTCTGCTTCAAATTGGCTTTGCGAGGGGGGGGGCGGGTTTGCAAAAGGCGTGGCGCAGCGTGCTGGAGGCCGCGCGTGGCAGGTGGCGAGCTGGAGGCGAGATGCAACTCGCCTCCGTCCCGGCGCTGCGTTCTTCCTCCCCTTGCACGATGTCGCGAGTCATGCCGGGGCGGGCTGTTGCCGGTCGAAGCGGTGCTGGCGGGCGAGCCGGCGCTGTGGTTGCAATTGGGTCTGTTTGTTGCCCGCGAAGATCAAAGGCGTGTGCCGCGCCAGATCAGAGCACCGACCTGGGATGGGGGCAAAGAGGCAGAGATTCCCGATCGTCAACGCCTATGCGATCTGCTGGAACAATATGCGCCCGGGCTGCGCGGGAAGATCATTGCACGCGCGCTGCGATCTGGAGCGGGAAAACCCTTCCCTGATCAGCGGCGACAATCCGGCGGGGCCATCGCCTCGATCAGAATTTTCTCTTCCCCCCGTGGTGGTCGGGCGGCGTCAGAGGGACGCCAGGATCGGCTTCTCCAGCATTGTCGACAAAGCCATGAAAGGCGAGTTTGTGACCATCACCCGTCACGGCAAGCCCGTTGCTGTTTTGGTGTCCATCGAAGCTGCTGACATCGCGCGAGAGGCGCTGGGACGCAGGCGCCCCCGGCCTTGTCGGCTATCTGCGAACTTTCCCCGGTGGCATGTTTGAGCGCAATGGTGCGCCCTCGCTGGCGAGAGGTGGAGCTTTGATGATACCAATGTTGTCCTGATGCCGGCGCCTGCGCGAGGTGCTGCTTCGGCAACGTTTCTGGCCTGGCTGAAGCAGATGGACAAGGGCGGCCGTCGGTTCCTCTCTGTCGTCATCATCCATGAGATCGAGAAGGGGGCCGCTCCTCAAAGCTCAGGGGGGCACCGCCAAAGCGGCGGGTCTGCGCGTCTGGTGCACCGGCCTCATCGCCACCTGGGGCACCCAGGGTGACAAGATCCCAGATTTTGACGGTTCCCCGGCTGCGATCGCCGGCCAGCTGGAAGCCGTGGCCATCGTTGCAGGACACGCGCCAGGCATGGCCGGTGCGCTCATCGCTGGAATCGCGAGGGCCAATGAACTCTGGCAAGCTCTGCGCCGGATCCCGTTTTTGCGGGGAAACCCGCATCACGGATTGCGGTTTTCCAGATTTGTCGCCAGATCCTGCTGGCTCAGGACAACCTCAACTGACCGGTTGCGGCTCACCTGTTCGTGGCGAAGCATGCTGCTGGATTCGCTGCGACAATCAGAGGCGGAAGATCCGGAACAGCCAGTGATCATCCTGCCGTCGCGGATCCCGGCTGGCGCGCGCCTCATGGACCAGGCTACAGGCAATAGCCGGTGAGCGTTGTACGTTGTGCCGTCGGACAGCCACGTGCGCGTGCACGGAGAATTTCAGAACTTGAGAGAACTGAGCATTGAGCCAGCGGTGATCGCGTGAGGAGATGGAAGGATTGGTATCCCTGATGGTGACGCAATAACATTGATCCGGTCCCGGATGGTGGGCGGCGGGCGAATCCCCGCCCTCAAGGGGGGCGGGGAGGACGGACCCTGGATGGGATCAGGGCTTCGACAGCATGGCCTCGATGCTCCTTGCTCGGTGCTCCATGTCGTCGGCGGCAAAGTATTTCTTGTCGGCGGCGGCCTTGCGGTACCACATCGCTGCCTGGGGCAGGTCGATTGGAATTCCGGTGCCCTTTTCGTACATCCTGGCCAGATAGTCGGCGGCGGTGGTATAGCCCTGGTCTGCGGCCCTGCGATACCACAGTACAGCCTGGGGACCGTCCGCCGGGATGAAGAAGCCGGAGCGGTAGCGATGACCAAGTTCGGTCTGGGAAGGAGAATATCCCTGTTCGGCCGCCTTGCGATACCACATCATTGCAGCCGCGTGGTCGGTTGGAACGCCATAATTTCCTTCGTCATATATTTTGGCCAGTCGGTGCTGGGCAAGGGGGAAGCCATGGTCGGCGGCCTTGCGATACCATTCCGTCGCCAGTTCCGGATTCTTGGGGTAGGTGTCGATCGTAAAGCCGAATTGGTATGCCTCGGCGATTACGAATTCTGCAGCAGGGTAGCCCTGATCGGCTGCCTTGCGAAACCACGAATAGGCCTCGACGCGATCGAGCCGGGGAGCGCCGAAGTTGACTCTTTCGAACATGGCGCCGACACTGTACTGAGCGGCGGCAACGCCCCGCTCGGCGGCGATCCTGGTCTGTTGATAGGTCGCGGCAGAGATCTCGCTCGGCGGCGTGCCGAACAGGGTTTCGGTCCCTTCGGTACCGGTAACAGCGAAGGAATGAAGCACCGGAGCCGGCGAGACGGCTACCGGCATACCGGCCACGCTTGTTGTCCGCGGCACCGGGCCTGGCGCAGTGGCTGTCGGGGCTGTGGCCTCTCCGGCCGCGCGGCGGAACCACATCGCGGCCTGTGCATCATCCTTGGGCACGCCGCGGCCGGTGGCGTACATGCGCCCCAGACTGGTCTGCGCCGGGGCGTAGCCCTGGTCGGCGGCCTTGCGATAGTAGGACAGTGCCTGCGCGAAATCCTGGGTGACGCCCTTTCCTTCCTCGTACATCACTCCGAGATTATGCTGGGCGACAGGATCTCCGACGCCCTGGGCCAGCAGCGGCTGTGTGCAGCCAAGAGACAAAGCAAGGGCAAGGATACAGGCGGATCGTTTCATAAAGACATACTCCAGTTGGCGCGCGGCAACGCCTGGCAGTTCGCCTTTCGCATTCCGTCGCGGTTGGGTTCGGGTTTCCAGGATGTGCCCTTTTGCCGGGTGCGAAGGGCAGGCCTCAGCTGAAGGGAGACGAAAGGCAGCCCCGCAGTGTCGAAGCGCAGGCTTCGCAGTTTCGTGGGAGCGGCGGACCGAACTGTTGACGAAGCGGGGATCCTGCGCTCTCTCAACCGCACAGCATTGCTTTCCGGTCGGATGCAGATCCTGACAATTTGGTGTTCCATCCGGATTCACGTCTCCTGATCACCTGTCCGCATCGCCCAGTGGACCCGAACGATGCAATATCGGCTTGCGGCAATCCGGTCCAATGAACCATTTGTGAAGTGGGGCGGGGATGGACATGTGCGGGGGCCTTCTCCGTCGCAGCCGAATTCGGCGAGCGATGGACCGCACGGCTCCCCGGGTCCTTTTCAACAGTGCGGGCAGCGGCTCATTTTCAACCGCAGCGATACTATTCCAGCAACCACAACTGGTGGTCTGTCGAGGAAGGAGGATCCGGCCCGTTCCGATACCCGGCTTCAATCCCACAAGGAGCGCTGCCGGATCGAAAAGCTGGCGAAGGCCCCGATCATCGACCTGCGCCTGTCCTGTTGTGGTGATAAGCTGCCAGTCGGATGGCACGTGCTGACCTGGATCAGCGATCATCTGACCATCGCGGAGAATGCGGTCGAACTGCGGTTCGCCTGGAGCGCACGACGGTGCCATGCACGAAGGGGTCGCAGATCCGGACCCCGGTTTCGCGTGTCAAGGAACGCGAAACGCGCAATAGTGATATGTTACAGTGCTGGAAATTCCACACGCGCAATAGTGATATGTTACAGTGCTGGAAATTCCACGGCGGATCTTACTGCCAGGCAAGAGAAATCGGGGGTCTGGTCAACGGGACCCGCAGGCGGCACCACTTCCGTGTAGTCGCGCGCTGCCTGGTTGCCTTTACGGAGGCTGCAGGGCTTGAGAAGGGACGGGAGGCGTTGGGGGCGGACGGCGCGTTGGCACAGAATGACGGGAAGCAATTTGGGCGATCGCTGAACTCGGTGTCCATTCGTCGCAATCCACCTTCGTCATGACTCCGATTCCTGCGAGGTGCCAGCCGCAGGACGTTTGACAGATCCGCTGAGGCGGGGCCCTCGCCTGTCTGCGAAAGAACCGGTTGACCTTGTCCGCTCTCCCTCCTCCTGACAAAGCTTCGGCTTCAGTTGGCAAACACCATCTCGATCGGGTTATAGTCGGGCGAATATTGCGGGAAATATTCGAGCTTCGAGCATGGCGCCTGCATCCCTTGCGACCCGCCGATGGAAGCTGCTGCCAGGGAGGGCGGGGCGGCAAATGACGTCTCAGCAGCGCGAATTGCAGGGAGGACGCCGGCCATCGGAGGTGCGTTCGAGGTTTCTGGACGCTCCCTTTTGTCGGATTGCAGGACGTGAAAAGGGGCGGTTGCAGGCTTCAGGTGGTAGGAAAGGCAGGAGCCTGTCGAGGTGCCGGTCCTGTCAGCGGCAGAGCGGACCGTTCATGGCCCATTCGGGCCATGCACAGGCGTAGCCTATTTGGGCTATGCGCAGGCGTGATCCATTTGCAGCATGTGCGGGCATGGCCCATTTGCGCCACATGCAGCATAGCCCATTTGGATCATGACGTTGGGTATGCTCCGAACTACTTAAACATTTCGTCATGTTGTCATGCTGGTTCGACGTTGTGCTGCTGACGGCAACCTGAACTGGCATTGCGGTGAGAACGACGCAGTGCCGCTGAAATGCTTGGCGTGAGCAGGGACTCATTGTGCAGTCTTTCTGCCCGCGAGAATAGTTGTGCCATGGGGAGAGCTGCGTTTACCCTTCGCCCGGGTTTCATACCAGGTTTCACAGAACGGGAATGTGTCCGGGGTGGGGCGGCATCCGAAAGTGTGGACGACACTCCTCGTGCGATCCGTATCGGTGCCGAGCAGAACGGCGTGACCGGCGTTCGGATTTCTGCCCTGCCTTACGCAAGTGGGCGCGGCAAGCGGCAGGATAATGTGCAGGCTTCCCCTGGGTTTCGCGGGGCTGGTCGCGGCACAATATGCCTGAAGGGTCGCGGCATCCGCAGTTGGACGCCGAGGTTGTCGGGTATTGCCGCTCTGCCAGCGCGAAGGCGGCACGGCGCCAACCGCGACCAACGACATCGATCAACATCTTTGAACCGCGAGCCTCTGACATTCGCTGTGACCAACGAGCCAGAGCTTCAGATGGTCTTGCCCGGAAAAAATGAGCTGCGCGATGTCCGCGCGCGCAGTTCACCAGCGCCATACCTGGCAGGAACTCTCGGGGGAGCCCGGCACTCAGCCACTCAACCTATCCCATCCCCGGGGACCATTGAAATTCGTGCGCTGCTGGACATGTCGAATGTGCGATCCAGACCCTGACAAGCTCGCTGAAGCCTGGCTCAGGTTGGGTGAGGCAGCCGTCAATCCCCTGGCCTGGCCTGCAGTGATGGAGCGCATTTACGCGGCCGTTGGCGCCCAGGGAGCCCTGCGAATTTCTGTCCGATCCGTTTTCTGCAGACGGATGTTCCGGCAGCGGACGTTCCCCGTACCGAATCGATCAACGACGTTGTGAACCTCTATTTTCGCGATGGCTGGCACTGCCGGGACACGCGGGTGGAGCGCGCGGTGCCCCTCATGCAGCAGGGAAGAAGGGTTCTTACCGACCACGACATTTTCACCGAGGAGGAGCTGACGTCGGAGCCGATCCTGCGTGAATTCACCATCCCCAATGGATTCCGATGGGGCGCCTATGTCGGCTTCACTGCCGGTTCGATGCTTTGGGGGCTCTGCCTGCGACGGACGGCCAAACATGCGCCCTTCGATGCCAGGGCTGTGCAACTGCTTGGGACACTGCCGGACCGGCTGTCGGAAGTTGCAACGCTGTCGACCGCGGTCGGCCGGGTGGGGCTGACGGGCGTAACCCATGCGCTTGGTCTGGTTCGCTGCGCTGCCATCGCGGTGGACCGCTTCGGGGTGGTGCTTGACGCCAATGAGGAAGCGCACCGGTTTTTCGATGACGATCTCAACGTCCGGTGTCGCCGCCTGACGACAACGGACCGGGAAGCCGCGGCTTGCCTGAAAAGCCTGATGGACCGTTTCCTCATCGTCCGGGAGCATGCGCCGCTTCTGACCAGGCCGATCATTGTCCGGCGGAAATACGGAGGGGCGATCGTGATCCACGTTCTGCCGGTGCCGCCTGCTGCACGCAACCCCTTCCTTGGCGCGCGCGCCCTTCTGACTTTTGCGGCCATCGGCGAACGGCCGCGCCTGGACATCAGTCTGATCGGACGTATCTTTGGGTTGACGCCAGCAGAGGCACGTCTCGCGGCTCTTTTGGCGCAAGGGCTTTCGCTGGAGGCCGCAGCCGAGAAGCTCGGCGTCAAGATTCAGACTGTACGCAACCAGCTCAAGGCGATCTTCGCCAAGACCGACACCAATCGCCAGGCTCAGCTGGTTTCGCTTCTTGCAGGTTTCAGTCTTTCGCGACGCGAGCCGTAAATCATCGACAGATGCGGATGGTCGCGGGCATTCATGCCGAAGAGGCCCACCTCCGCCAGCGTGGCCGATGCTCCCGAAATCGCGCGGCAGCCATGGAGATGCGCCAGCAGGCGGTGGCGATCTTCCATGCTCGAGCGGCGGATGGTCGAAAATGCACTCGCTATCCTTGATTGATGAAGTCGTCGCTCACGTCGACAGGAAATCCCCGATCAGGATCTCCGACGACAGGAAGGTGGACCTTATCAACAGTCTCCGGGCTGTCATGACGGGAGAGAAGGAATCGCAACCCGTGGTCGGCGCCAGAGGTCAGCATGCCGTCCTTGGAGCAGGTCAGAATGCGGGACCCGTCGGGAGAATAGGAAGCGCAGGTGAGGCCCGCCGTGGGGCCGGTGAGCGTGAACGATATCTGTCCCGTAGCGAGGTCCCAGACGCGTGCAATACCGTCGTCGGAGGCTGCGACCATGTGAGCGTTGTCCGGAGAGACTGCGACAGCAGAAATCGGCAACGGATTGTCGAGGGAATGGATCCTGGTCCGGGTGGCGATATCCCAGATTTCAGCGCTTGATCCGACCGCACGGACCAGGAGCGTCGAATCCGCAGACAGGGCGCCATGACAGGAGAGAATCTCGACGATCGGGGGCGTCAGCCCACGCGGTGTGGACCACAGCGTCTTCCCGGTCGAGGGATCCAGGAAGGCGGTGGCGTCACTGCGGAAAGCAACAAGATAGGCCCCATCGGAGGTGAAGGCGATCAACACCGTGGCGCTGGAGCTGTCGTTTGGTATCTCAAATATCCGGGTGGCAAGTGTCGGATCGAATTCATAAATATTGTTGAGTTGTGCGAAGGCCACTCTCGTTCCGTCGGGCGAGAACGCGGCGGTGCAGTTCGCCATGTCCCCCCTGGCTGGAGCCGCTCCAACCCGCTGTTTTGAGTGAACGTCGACGACGATGAACTCACGGTCGGTACAGCCGGCAAGAAATTGTCCGTCGGGCGATAACGCAGGTACGCCGGGCAAGGCCTGGCGTCCACGGGAAGTCTCATGGAAAGTCTGTCGTTCTCTCAGTTCGTTGCGGGCAATGAACAATTCGCGTTGGAGCTGTCCCGGAACGGGCATGCCGAATTTCCGGAGATCGGAAATCGCATCAAGGGCCAGCGCCAGCCCGGTTCCGAAGTCGTCCAACTGGTTGAATTGCGATGCCATCGCGCCAAACATCTGAACGCGGCCATTGATCGCCGCATTCCTCTGGGCAATCACGGTTTGTTCGTTTCGCTGCGCCGTTTCTGTCGCTTTCCTCCAGTTCCAGCCCGATGCACCTGCGATCAGCGCCAGCACGGCCATGACAGCGGCAGCTGCGATCGCCATCTGCGTCCGCCTTCTCTGGGCGTGTGCGGTCGCGATGCGCTGGCGGGCTTCTTCCGCGGCGGCCTTCTGCGCGCAAGCAATCGAGGCATCGGCGAAGCCGCGGGCGAGCGGCGACAGGGTGACGCGGGCGGCTTTGAGCAGACTTTCCGTCTCGGCCACGCGCGGTCCGGCCGGGATCAGAAAGGCGGCGGAGCGATGCTCCTGCTGCCATTTTGCCGCCTCGGTCTCGACCAGGTCGCGCAGGCCGATGTCACGCTGGTGCGATTTGAACAGGGCGTCGGCGCGGGTCCAGTGGGTCAGCACAGCTTCGTGGGCAACCCTGGTGCGGCCCTCATCATCCAGGGTGACGAGGCGGGCGCGTCGCAGCGCCTCGAGCACCTCCTGGCGGTCGGATGAAACAGAGTCGGCGTCGGAGAGCCGCGCCACCACAGCGCCGGTTTCGGGCTCGAGGCGGCCGAGATCGAGGATGACCTGGTCGATCACGCCTTCTGCGATTCCGGAGGCAATCACATCCTGCGCGGTGTTCTCGGCCCACTGGCCGATGGCACCTTCGAGCCGGCCCAGGCGGACATAGGTTGCAAAGGTCAGATCCCCTCCGGCACCATCGACCGCGAACATGCGTGCCAGCACGAACTGCAGCAGCGGCAGACTGTCGGGGGCAGCGGCGGCGGCATTGACCAGAACCTCGGCAAGCGCCTGGCTGGAAGGGTCGCAACCTTCCAGACGGAGCCTTGCTGCCGCCGCGGGACGGCGGATGATGTCGCGAAGCTCGGTCCGCGAGGGACGCTCCAGCCAGTACATGCGGTCGTCCGAACACAGTCGGGACAGAGCCGGGCTGTCCTTGATCCGTGCCAGCAGATCGGAGCGCAATGTCGCCACCACCCAGACCGCGCCGCACGCCGCGAGTGCGGCAATCGTCTCCGCGAAGACCTCACGCTGTTCACTGCTGTCACCAACCAGCAATTCCTCGAGCTGGTCGATCACCAGCAGAAGCTTGCAGCTCTTGCTCCGGCCAACGGCGGCGAGCGCCTGGCGGACGACGCCTGCGAGATTGGAAGGCGTGCCGTCAAACAGGGTCGCAGCCTCCGGCAGCGCGTCTGCCAGGGCCGTGATCAGGTTGGGAAGGGGATCGCTTCCTCCGAGCCCGGGTGAGAGGATGCAGTTTCGCCACTTATCGGCTTCGGCGGCCTGGATGGCGACATCGCCGACCAGACCGGCGCGGACCAGGGAGGACTTGCCCGAACCGCTGCGGCCATGGATCAGCAGGAAGGCGAACTCGCCTCCCGCGGCGCTGCGGAGCCGTTTCAGTGCCTCTTCACGGGCCTTGTCGCGACCGAAGAAGACCTCGCGATGCCAGGGCTGGAACGCTTCCAGACCGGGGAAGGGGGAGCCCGACCAGGCGGTTCCCGCCGCGTCTGCTGCGAGCGCGATCGCGGGGAGATCAAGCTTGCGCAGGACATCGACCACTGTCCCGGCTTCGATGATCTCGACCCCGAGGTCGAGCAGGCTCTGGCGCAGTGCATCACCTGGCTCATTCGCATTCCCGGCCGGGAAAGGCGACGATGACCCGCTCGCCGGCTGCGGCCGCAGCACTCAGCAGTGGCAGCGATGTGGTAAGCTTGCGGGCGAGATAGCCGATTTCGTCAACCGAGAGATCGTCGCTGCGCACGGTGCCGGTTGCCCACAGCGTGGTCGTGGCCGCGTGTTCTCCATCGCCGAGACGATCGCAGGCGAGCAGCGCATGGGCGGAAAAAATGCCCAGTTGCCAGCTCGATCCGGCGTCGATCCTGGCCGAGACCTCCGTGCGGAAGGCGCGGCTGTCGCCAAACAGGCGTTGAATGATGCCGCTCTTTCGGGCGACGAAGGCATCATAGCCCCGACTGATCCCGGCATCCGCGGTGGAATTTCCGAGCGTCACCTGGGAGCGCCGCATCGCCGGACTTTCGCGACGCAGCCAGAGGATTTCCACCGGGCCTTCGCTGGTGCCGATCAGGACCCGTGCCCGTGTCAGGGAAGTCATCGCGATACCACTCCTCTCATGGCCCGGCATCGGGATCCGGCCAGGCTTTCGATTTCGGGGGCTCCGGGATCGAGGATCACCACGTCAGCCACATTGTCGAAACCCATCCTGAAAGAATGATTTTCCCGTCGCAGGAAAATGCCAGTGAATTGAGGATTTGCTGGCAAACTGCGGCTTGTGGAGAAAAACAGGAAACGCCTCCTGGTGCCCAACTTCCATCGCAGCAGTCCGGATTCAATGAGGGACTTGCGAGAGGGCGTGGTTACATGACTCATTGGACCTCGCAGAGCCGTGAGTGCATTGTCCCTCATGTCACAGCTCCATGCAATTTTTCAGCGGTGCCGGACGGGCCCCTGGGCGCTGGGCTGGCACTGCGATGGAGGCCGGGAAGGAGGAAGACCATATCCGGCTGGCGCCAGGAGGCTGGGAAGGATACTGCCGGCCCGCAGGTGCAGGGCACGGAGATGGCCGCCACCATAGCCACTACGGCGAGGATGAATTTCTGCATCGACCTTCTCTCCGGACCCGTCATCCGGCTATCCGTTCACCCCCTTGAGAGCCCGCGGGGCATTTGAAGACCCGGGAGGTGCCCTGGCTGAACCGGCATCTTTCGGCTCGTGTCAGGATTGGCGCTCCGATACCGGTCCGGGCTGGGATCTGGTCGTTTCCCCCAAGGCCCGGTGCCTGGCAGTAACCGGGTTACCCAGGGGCAGAAGATCACCAGCGGGGGCGCCGGCAGGAGGATAACCTGGGGCGCTGGCACAAAGATGACCTGGGCCATGGCGGCGGAAGCCGTGGTCAGGGTTGCGGCAGCGATCCGGCTCGCGATAAGGATCCTGCGCATTCTCTTTCCCGTTTTTCAGTTTCCCAACCGGACTTGGCCGCTGCGGTGTCTTGGCCGCTGGGTGTCTTGGCCGCTGGGTGTCTTGGCCGCTGGGGTGTTGATGGGTCTTCCGAAATATTTTTTTGATGCCATGTCCGAGGGACAGAGCGAGGGGCGCCTTACGGATGGGCGAAATTGAGACCGATACATCTGCCGCTGTTCCCGCCCTCAGCCATGCTGCGGTTCTGGCGGCATTGCAGAGGCTGACGGTGCGACAGAAGGCGACGGTGATGGCCTGTGCAAAAACGTTGGCACAGAAATACCGCAATCCTTCCTTGGCCGAGGACCTGATCCAGGAGGCCTATACCCGCGCCTTGTCCGGTGATCGCAGCTGGCGCTGCGACCTGACAGTGGAGAATTTTCTCATGGGCTGCATGCGCAGCATTGTTTCGGGCTGGCACAAAAAAGCGCGCCGGGAACGCCCGATCAAGGACGACGAGGACTTCCCCGACAACAGGAACCCGTCTGAGAGCCAGGAGGCGGGGCAGGACATTGCCAGGATCCTTGCCCTGTTTGACGACGATCCGGTGGCCGTGACGATTGTCAAGGCCATGGCCGAGGGAAGGGAGGGCGCGGAAATCCAGGCTATTTGCGGACTCAGCGGGCAGAAATATGATTCCAGGCGCCGGAAGATTCGTCGTCGCATCAACACCTTCCTGGGGCAGAAGGAAGAGGAGGGCGAGGCATGAGCCGCTCCGCGCACCCATTGACCAATCTGGCCACAGGCCTCGATCTTCCACTGGAGGCAATCGAACTCGCCGCTCTCCCGGTTGACGCCGAATTGGACAGCGCAGAACTCCAAGCTCTCGCCGCCGAGTTTGACCGTTACACAGATCTGATCCTGGCACAGTACCTCGCGCCAGCCCCGAGCCCTGAACAGGTCTCGGTCTTAAAGCAATATATTGCCGGCGCCAGCCCGGGCGTGGAGATCCGTGCCCTGCTCAAGACCAGCGCTGCTCTGCGGGCGGCCCTGCACGGCATGATCGCCGAACTGGTGACGGGGCCCCCGGGCTTCACCCTGGCGCCGGTGGCGGCGGCAAGCGAGGGCGAACTTGACCAGCGGCGCTTCGACGGCGGCATGGTGACGCTGGCGCCGGCAACCGGCCATGCGACGCAGATCTATCTGGTCATCGATTACGACGATCCCAGGACGCCGGCCCGCACTGCAATCCAGTATGCCGAGGATGGCAGTGACATCGCCCGGCTCACGCTGGATGACCGCTTCGAGCAGGTGGAAGACGGGGTGATCCAGCGCCTTCTTGACCTCACTGATCCCGAGGTGGAGCATTTCGTGGCGCTGTTGCGAGACCCGACCAGCCGGGGGAAGCTGTCGCGATGAGCCGCCCGGTCAGCTCCGGGTCGTGATCGGCTCGATCGGCGCCACGGAGGTGCCGGTCAAGCCGCCTGGGTTATGTGTTGCGTCGGCAGAGCCCGGCGCTCCGGTGTCCCAGGTCCGGTGTCCCAGGTCCGGTGCTTCATTGTGGCACGCCAGGGGTACCCTGCGGTTGCAACGTTTTCGTTGCGCACAGGAGGGAGGAGCTGGATCATTCAGGATTCAAGGCCTGTCCAATGATTACCGAGCCTTTCGCGCTGTCTCCTGGAATTGATGCCGGATGCCGGATCACGATCGCGCCGTGCAGTGGCAGGGGCCGCACAGCACGGTTGGCGGCGTCAACCGCAGCGCCCATGCCGCCTTCAACCGTCAACTGCCAGCCCATCCCATGCAACCCACCCTCAAGCTTCAAGAACTCCGGCTTCGGCTTTGACCAGAAATGCGGCGGTACCCTGCTCTCTGCGTTTTTCAATGCCCGGCAGGCAGCCGTCCAGAGCCCCGGAAAATTCACGATGTGATCGAACAGATTGTCATGTCGTCGCGGCATGATGCACATTGAGCGAGCCGCCGATCTGCCGCCCGATCTCATTGAGTGAGCGTGAATCATGCTCATTGCCGCGCCGATCCAGCATCCGTGAGGTCATCAGCGCGGGGGAGCAGGAAGCGGAGCTTTCCGATCCCGAGATTTCCCTGTCTCAGATACGGCCCGAGATTGTGCAGTAGTCATTGGCCGCCTCCATGAGACCTTCGAGGATGTCGGGCGCCGCGCCATGGATTCGATGCCGTAGATTCGATTCTCAAGCGTGAATTTGTGCCCCTGGGGAATTTCTCTGTCGAAGGCAGGCGGAGCAGGAAGGGATAATGCGCCGCCGCATTGTCTGCGACAAACCGCCAACTTGCGCCGGCTTGAACCTGACGGAAGCGGCAAATGGATCCGCTCCGGGGCCAGTGGCTTGGAACTACATTATACCAAGGTTGCTTTTGCCGTGGAAGGGGGTCGAGTGGCCTGGCATTCGACGTGAATGCCTCACCCAGGTTGGCGATCTCCGGATCGTCGGAGAGGAATCCTTGGAACTCAGAGAAATGAGCCTGCGGTGATCGCGCGAGGAGGTTCAAAAAAAAGGGTCTCGATAGGGCACCGAGCAGCGGTGAGGCGAGGCAGGCCAGCGTTCCGCCGCGGATGGCGGCCGACCAGCCGATCCTTCGGATCATGTGCGACGCTGTCAGAGCGCCGCCAAGATAGCCGATGGCGTTGATGGTGTTCATGAAGCCCGCCGCCGACCAGGACCAGGCGAGGTCATCGCGCATGTCGGGCAGCACCAGGGCACAGGCGAAGCGGGCGATGCTGATTCCGACCGTGACCGCCATGGCCAGCGTCAGGACCGAGCGAATCGGGTGCGCATGAAAAGGCAGGCGATCCGTATCGTCCAAAGGGCTGCTCCCGCGATGCTGGTATGCCACCGTGAACTGCCGAACCGGGCTTGCCAAGTGCCGCAAGTGCAGGTGCGGTGCTTTTTGCGGCGGTGATCGCCGGAAATCCGCCCCCGTGCGCCGCTGACAATGGGAGATTGCGCGCCATCGCGGTGCATAAACCGGTGGGGCTGTGGTCCTGCTGGGTCAGCGCAGGTCTGAAAGGGGGCCGGTTTTGAGTTCGTTGCGCTCGGCCCCTCGCTTCTGATTCCTGCGTGACCATCGCCTCATCATAGCGGAAAATGGCCGACAGCAGGACAGCAGACAGCAGGGGGTCAACTGACCGGTCGAAGCCAGCGTGTGCAGGAATTGCGGCAGTTCAGAGAGGGACAAAGAAGGCAGCCTGCGACGAGGCTGTGCAGGCGGTTGAGGACCGCTGTCCTCCGTGCTGCCGCGAAAACATCTGCAGGCAGGTCCTGGACGCGGGATGAGCGCGCGAAAGAGTCCCCGGCCCCCAGGAGGGCGGGGAGGATTGCCGTTTTGAGTTTTGAGGCGATCAGGGCTTTGCCAGCATGGCTTCGATGCTCCTTGCCCGGTGTTCCATCTCGTCTGCTCTGAAGTATTTCTTGTCGGCGGCGGCCTTGCGGTACCACATCGCTGCCTGCTGCAGGTCGACTGGAATTCCGATGCCCTTTTCATACATCAGGCCGAGATAGTCGGCTGCTCTGGTATAGCCCTGGTCTGCGGCCTTGCGATACCACAGGACCGCCTGGGGACCGTCCGCCTGGATGAAGAATCCGGAACGGTAGCGATGACCAAGTTCGGTTTGGGAAGGAGAATAACCCTGTTCGGCGGCCTTGCGGTACCACATCATTGCAGCCGCATGGTCGGTCGGAACGCCAAAATTTCCTTCGTCATATCTCTTGGCCAGTCGGTGCTGGGCAAGGGGGAAGCCATGGTCGGCGGCCTTGCGATACCATTCCGTCGCCTGTTCCTTATTCTTCGGATAAAGATCGGTTTCCCTGCCAAAATCGATTGCCTCAGCGATGGTGAATTCCGCTTCAGGATAGCCCTGATCGGCGGCCTTGCGATACCAGGAGAAGGCCTGCACAGGGTCCATCCGCGGAGCGCCGATGCTTCTTTCGTGCATCACGCCGAGATGATACTGGGCGACAACATTGCCCTGTTCGGCGGCGTCCTTCGTCTGCTGAAATGTCGCGCCAGAGATGTCGCGCTGTGTCGGTCCGAGCAGGAGTTCGGCGTCTTCGAGAGCGGCAACACCATAGGAATGCAGCACCAGGCCCGGCGACACGGCTACCGGCATACCGGCCACGCTGGCGGTCTGCGGCACCGGGCCCGACGCAGTGGCGGCCGGGGCTGCGGCCTCTCCGGCAGCGCGACGGAACCACATTGCCGCCTGGGCGTCGTCCCTGGCGACGCCACGGCCGGCGGCGTACATGCGACCGAGGCTGGTCTGTGCCGGGGCATAGCCCTGGTCGGCGGCCTTGCGATAGTAGGACAGTGCCTGCGCGAAATCCTGTGTTACACCCTTGCCCTCCTCATACATGACGCCAAGATTGTGCTGGGCCACAGGATCTCCGGCGCCCTGCGCGAACAGGTGCTGCGTGCAGCCAAGAGACAGGGCGAGGGCAAGGATACAGGCAGATCGTTTCATAAAGACATACTCCATGTGGCGATGGAATGTTTCGCGATTTCATCGCGTGCATTCAGTCGTGGTTCCGTTCGAGGTTTGCGGATGTCCCGCAATGCCGGTTGCGAGGCGAAGAGGAGGCTGCAGTCGTGTGTGATGCCAGGAGGCAGGGGACTGCCAGGGTGCAGGTCCCGGTGCGTCATGGGAGCGGCGGAACGGAGTGTTCCCGAAGAGCGATCATGCGTTTTCCCACCGGGAAGTGTTGTTTTCCGGCGGGATGCCGATCCGCGACACTGCTGTTCCATCCGGATTTACGTCTCCTGAGCAGATGCTGGCATCCGCGCAAGCGTGGGCATTGGGCTTGTCGGCCCGATCGCAGCAGTATCGGCTTGCGGCAGTCGGGTCCAATGAACTCTTTGTGAAGTGCAGACCCGATTGACACGCCCGCTGCCGGCACTTCGCAGGGAGCCGGGCGTCGGTCCCTCGGGCCTTTCCAGTATGGGGATGGGGAGCCTTTTCAACTGCAGCGATACTATCCCTGCAGCTGCAAATGGAAGATCCAGAGAGGAAGATGCGATCAGACGATTCAGGACAGCCATCTCCAGCACGCCTTTTCGCTCACGCAACTGACAACCTCTCGCGGTCCGGATGAGGGAAGGGCTTTCACCGGGAGCCTCGGGCTCGATCTCCTGCTGTGATTTTCTCACCCCGTCGAAAGACAGCCAGAGAGGGAACGGAGAATGCCCATCAACTCCGCCCCGGGTGCGCCTGGCGTGATCCGTCATCTGAAATCCTGAAAAATCCGATATCGGCGGCCCGGCGCTTCGCCCTTGGCCCCAAGGTGAAGCGGTGGCTATTTGGGGTGAAGCGTCCGCGCGACCCGGAACCCGACGGTGGCTTCGCGGGTGCCGGCGGCCAACATGCCGCGCCTTGCCGCGCGCAGGAACGTCGAGTTGGCCCAGGAACCTCCGCGAAGCGCCCGGGTCTCGCAGGCCGCCGACATCCAGGCAGAGCCGTCCGCAGAAGCACGATTATAGTTACGGTGGTAACAGTCCTCCACCCACGACCATGCGTTGCCGAGCATGTCGCAGAGTCCAAAGCCATTTGTGGCGAAGCTCCCGGGCGGCGCTGTGTAGGCGTACCCGTCCGAGCACGCAATACCTGCCCGGCCAGACAATCCTGGAATCTGTTGCTGTGCGGTCCGGTCAAGCCCGTTGCCGTAGCGGCATATCTCTGCCTTCTCGTCACCGAAGAAAATCTGCCCGCTGCTCCCGGCTCGCGCGGCATATTCATATTCAGATTCGCTCAGAAGACGATAATTTCTCCCGGTCTCGCGCGAGAGCCAGGCCGCATAGGCCTTTGCATCTTTCCAGTTCAGACAGACCGCTGGATGCCTCCCATCCTGCGCGAATCCTGGGTTCTTCCACGAAAGCCCTTTCTGCGCGATCCATTCGCCTCCATCCTGCATGCTGCAGACGGACCCGGCATCATGACCCGTTGCGGCGACGAATCCCGCGAACTGATCGACGGTCACAGGGAATCTTCCGACCGCAAACGGTTCCGGGATGGTCACCCGATGTTGCGGCCCTTCGATAAAGTCTCGACCTTCCTCGCTCTCAGGAGAGCCCATGGTGGAAGCCCCCGCCGGCACCTCCACCATATCCGGGCAGCCCTTGTCGCGCTCCCTGAACACGTCCTTTGGCTCTTGAGCGCGCGTTCCTCCGCCGCCGACAACGGACACGGTGCACGCGCGGAAAACGATATGGTTGTCGCACCACTCACGCAAGGTGCGGCGGGTCCTGGCGGTCCTGGCATCTGGCATCGACGGTGTCACAGTTGGGCCCACTGGCGGCATCGCGGCAGCAAGCTGTGTCGTCTCCCTGAGGTCGTTGAGCCGCGCCTGCGCCAGACTGGCGCAGAAGCTGTCGCGATAGCGGCGGATGAATTCCTCAAAGACGTTGACGTGAGTGGTATCTTTGATCAGCATCCAGGCATCCCTGGCCGCATCCTGCACCACGATCGGCTGTCCGGGCGTCCGGACCGATGTGTCAGGGTGGGACGCCGGGGGCACAAGCATGATCTCCGCGCCGCCAAGGGATCCGACGATCGTCGGCTCCTGCCGCCGCCTGCGTCTTCTCCAGAACCTCGTCGCGCACCCGACCCATCGCCATCCGGATCTCCAGCCCCGGTGTCGCCAGACTATGGAGCAAGGCCGTCGTATAGGGACTGTTTGCTCCTTCGCCATCCTCTGCCGTCGATCCAGGTTTTGCCGCAAAGGCAACCAGCGTGTCACCGGTCGGGATATCGACCTTGCCGAGGCCTCGGCTGATCGAACGGCTGGCGCTGGTGCGCCGGATTTTGATGGGAAAGGGATTGTCCCGGCAGGCATCAAGGAGAATCAGGCGCAGGCGTCGGGCGGGTTCCAGGATTTCGCCGACGCGTTCGAGCGACACGGCCTCGTCGACGACATCGATATCACGCTGCAGCATTTGCATCGGTCGGAATCAGATAATTGCTGCCGTTCATCTCGATCCCGTGAGCGGCAAAGAAGAGCACCGCAATATCGGCATCAAAAACCGCTTCAGAAAAATCGCGCAGCGCCCTGCGCAAGCCCGGCTGATCCAGATCCGTCCTTACATCGACGCGGCCAAATTCCGTCCGCCGGAACAGTTCGCCCATCGCGGCCGCATCCCGCGCCCCGGGTTTGGCAGCACTGGAACTTTCTGGTAGCTGCTGTTGCCGATCACCAGCGCCAGGCGCTTGCCGGCTTGCGCAGAAGCGAGACCGAGCCAGAGTGTCGTCAGGGCAGCCACCATGACCACCGCAAACCGCATTGACGCCCCCGTCGCTCCTGCCCACCATCCCAACCTATAGGACCGCCGAAGTGGAAAGAAGGGGGCCGGCCCGGCCCGGCATGAACCGGGCCAACACAAACATGTGACCAGGGTGTTGCTGCCGATTCCGGTTTTTGCGGGACGGGATACGGAGATGATGGCGGCAGTGTCGGCCATGGAGGTCGAGGCCGGGTCGGACGATTTCCCGGCTCCACCAGCCCGCGAACCCGGTGTCAGGGTCAGGCGGGGCGAGCTGGGGCAACGCCCCTTCATCCGGAGGCTGTCATCTCCCGGCGTCGGGCCGCTGCCAGGCATCTGTCTTCTTTGTCTCTGCGGAGGTCGGCAGTGGTTCCCCGTCTCGGATCCGGATGGGTCGGTTCGATTTGGGGGCTGGCTGGCTGTCGCCCAACCCAGGCCTCCATCAAGGTGACGGGGGGAGGTCAAAGGCGCGACAGGATGGGCGGGCAAAACTCTCCATCTGGGCGCCAGGACCTGTGGAGGCGCGGGTCGGTGAGTCGCCTGCACGGCTTCATCAAAGCCGGTTTTCAGGTCTTTTCAAAATAGTGGGAGAGGTTCGGGGGAGATGTGCCGTCCTGAGGGCAGCCAGTCTGGTGCCAGGCTGCCGGTGTCATGGGTTATGGGGCAGCGGGCCCAAGGGGGCAGGGGCAGGCCGTTCGTCAAGGCAGGGTGCGACCTGGCCCGACCCGACCTGGCCGAGATGTCTCTTTGGAGCGTCGCGGTCGATCTGACGGCTCGCCCCCTGCGCCGGATGGCGGGCATTACCAAGCTGGCATTTAAGGGGAGGGAGTGAAACCGCACCGGATAAGGTCTCAAGGGACCGGGCATGGCGGGGGAGGTGGCGCGAGAGACGGGGCTCGAACCCGCGACCTCCGGCGTGACAGGCCGGCGCTCTAACCAACTGAGCTACTCCCGCACTGCGCTATTCCTGCGGTATGGCGGGGACTTAAAGGCGCCACCTGGTGAAGTCAAGGGATCTTGAGCAGATGCGCAGATGAGAGCGGATGCCCGACCGGGCCTAACCCGACTGGCGGGCGCTGCCCACGTCCCTGGCCGCGGTCAGGTTGGTGTCGCTCACCACGGACTGGATGGCAGTGGTGGCAATGCCGGTCTCAAAGGTGGCGCGATGATCGCCAGCGGCATGGGCGGTGAATGCCAGAACGATACTGGCCATGACGGCGAGGCCCAGGATTTTCAGGTGGGTGGTGCTGTCAGCGAAACAGATGGAGTGGTTCATGGGAGCCTGCAACTGAAACTTGGCACCGAAACTTTGGAACCGAACTGGCACCGAAACTTTGGAACCGGACCTGACACCAGACTGTGGTGTCGTTGGCTCCAGTCCTAGCGGCCATCTGTTGCGATCCGGTTTCCAGGTTTATTCCAATACCTCTGAGAGTTTTGCTGCAATTTGTCTTCAAGGCTGCCGATACCGGCAAAAAGTCGTGAGGGAACAGAGTGCTGGCCCGCTGCCAAGGGGGGCGTCGGCAGGGCGCAGCTCGCCCGAACCGGGATCTGGGAGGTGTGGTTGCGCCAGGGAGCGTGGCTGTCCGGCAACGGTTCGCAGGCGGCCGGGGAAGTTCTCCACAGGCGACGGGAGAGCTGCAAAAGAATGAATTTGAATCAGATTCCACCGTTGCATTCGGGGGTGTGGTCGCCCGGCGAAACGCGCAATCGCAGAAAGATCATGGGGCTATCGGGGCCTTGCCGACCTCCGTCTGCACCTGTGGTGACTTTCTCGGGAGGCGTTCGTCGTGCCAGCGCGTGCGGGTGCGCGCCCCCGCGTCGGCAGCGACAGGAACAATCGGGAAGACGGATCCCGGGGCGCAACGCCCCCGGCGAACGATCAAGAACAATACTGCAAGAGGTTGGCATCCGCCGCCCCTGCTTTCACGTCTTTGGGAGGCTGTGACCAGTGGAAGCTCTTGCTGCGTGAGCCGATCTGCTCCATACCAGCGGGCGCGATTCCAGCATTCGGGGGCCGGTCGTCACGGGGAACAGAAGCGTATCTTGCACCTCCAGGGGGGCTGCGCTAAGGCTCGCACAGATTTTGAAATTATTGGGTTCTGTCGGCGTGCTGGGTGCCGCTGGAGCCGAATTCGAAAAAGAACAAGGGCTCTTCTGGAATGAGCATCCTTCAGGAATATCTTCCGCTCGTCGTCTTCATCGCCCTGGCCGCCGTCATCGGGATTGTGTTGCTGATCGCGCCGTTCCTGGTGGCGTATAAAAAGCCTGACCCGGAAAAACTGTCGGCCTATGAATGCGGCTTCAATGCTTTCGATGACGCCCGGATGAAATTCGATGTCCGTTTTTACCTGGTCGCCATCCTCTTCATCATCTTCGATCTTGAGGTTGCGTTCCTGTTCCCCTGGGCGGTTGCCTTCGGCAAGCTCGGTGCGGCGGGCTTCTGGTCGATGATGGTGTTCCTTGCCGTGCTCACGGTGGGGTTTGCCTATGAATGGAAGAAAGGGGCGCTGGAATGGGATTGAACCCCGAAACCCAGCCCATCGTTGCGCCGGCACCGAAGGGCATTCTTGATCCGTCGACCGGTCAGCCGGTCGGTGCCAATGACCCGTTTTTCGTTGGCGTCAATCGGGAACTCTCGGACAAGGGCTTCTTCCTCGCGGTGGCCGACGACCTCATCACCTGGGCCCGTACCGGCTCGCTGATGTGGATGACCTTCGGGCTGGCCTGTTGCGCGGTCGAGATGATGCAGGCCTCAATGCCGCGTTACGATGTCGAGCGCCTCGGCTTTGCCCCCCGCGGCTCGCCGCGGCAGTCCGATGTCATGATCGTGGCCGGCACCCTGACCAACAAAATGGCCCCGGCTTTGCGCAAGGTCTACGACCAGATGCCGGAGCCGCGTTACGTCATCTCGATGGGCTCCTGTGCCAACGGTGGCGGCTTCTACCACTATTCCTATTCGGTCGTGCGCGGCTGCGATCGCGTGGTGCCTGTGGACGTCTATGTGCCGGGCTGCCCGCCGACTGCGGAGGCCCTGGTTTACGGCGTCTTCCTGCTGCAGAAGAAGATCCGGCGCACCGGGACCATCGAACGATAAGGTTTTGATTATGGATGACGGCAGGCTCGATTCCCTGGGACAGACCATCGTCAGCGCGCTTCCCGGCGCCGCTCTCGATCACATGGTGGCCTTCAGCCAGCTCACCGTGGAGGTTGCGGCGGACAAGATCGTCGAGGTGGCGACCTTTCTGCGCGACGACCCCAGGCTGCGCTTTGTCAATATCACCGACGTGACCGCGGTGGATTATCCAGGGCGCGACAAGCGCTTCGACGTGGTCTACCACTTTCTGTCGCCGACCCTGAACACACGGATAAGGCTGCGTCTCAGGGCCGATGAAAACACCCAGGTGCCGTCCCTGATCGCTGTCTTTCCCGGCGTCGACTGGTTCGAGCGGGAAACCTGGGATCTCTATGGGGTGATTTTTGTCGGTCATCCCGACATGCGGCGCATCCTGACCGATTACGGTTTCGAGGGCCATCCGCTGCGCAAGGACTTCCCCACCACCGGTTTCGTCGAGGTGCGTTACGACGACCAGGAGAAGCGGGTAGTCTATGAGCCGGTGCGGCTCAACCAGGAATTCCGCAGATTTGATTTCCTCTCGCCGTGGGAAGGGGCGGATTATCCCCTGCCGGGTGACGAGAAAGCGGGGCCGAAAGTCGGATCATGAACGAGCAGAGCCAGCGCAATTTCACCATCAATTTCGGACCGCAGCATCCGGCGGCACATGGCGTGCTGCGTCTGGTGCTGGAGCTGGACGGCGAGGTGGTTGAACGTGTCGATCCCCATGTCGGCCTGCTGCATCGCGGCACCGAAAAGCTGATCGAGCAGAAGACCTATCAGCAGGCGATACCCTATTTCGACCGGCTCGACTATGTCGCGCCGATGAACCAGGAACATGCCTTCTGTCTGGCGGCGGAAAAGCTTTTAGGGCTGACGGTGCCGCGCCGCGGCCAGCTGATCCGGGTGCTGTTCAGCGAAATCGGGCGCATCCTGTCGCATCTTCTCAACATCACCACCCAGGCGCTCGACGTCGGTGCCCTGACCCCGCCGCTGTGGGGTTTCGAGGAACGCGAGAAGCTGATGATGTTCTACGAGCGCGCTTCGGGAGCGCGCATGCACGCGGCCTATTTCCGTGTTGGCGGCGTGCATCAGGACCTGACGCCGGAACTGATCGACGATATCGAGGCCTGGTGCGACCCCTTCCTCAAGGTTGTGGACGATCTCGACGGTCTGCTGACCGCCAACCGCATCTTCAAGCAGCGCAATGTCGATATCGGTCTGGTGCCGCTCAGTGAAGCCTGGGTGTGGGGCTTTACCGGCGTCATGGTGCGCGGCTCAGGCGCCGCCTGGGATCTGCGCAAAGCGCAGCCCTATGAATGCTATGACGAAATGGAATTCGACATCCCGATCGGAAAGAACGGCGACTGTTATGACCGTTATCTGATCCGCATGGAAGAGATGCGCCAGGCTGTGCGCATCATGAAACAATGCGTGACCAAATTGCGCGCCGCCGACGGCAGCGGGCCGGTTGCGGTCGAGAACCGCAAGGTATTCCCGCCGCGGCGTGCCGAGATGAAGTCTTCGATGGAGGCGCTGATCCACCACTTCAAGCTCTATACCGAGGGTGTCCATGTCCCCGCCGGCGAGGTCTATGCCGCGGTCGAGGCGCCCAAGGGCGAGTTCGGGGTGTTCCTGGTCTCCGACGGCAGCAACAAACCCTATAAGTGCAAGATCCGGGCTCCGGGCTTTGCCCATCTTCAGGCCATGCATCATATCTGCAGGGGACATCTGCTGGCCGACGTTTCCGCCATCCTGGGTTCCCTCGACATCGTGTTTGGAGAGGTGGACCGGTGAAGACAGCGCGATCCTCCGGGGCTGAGGCGATGAGGCCTGGTCCATTATTTCCGGCACCGCGTGCCGCATTCGGTGCGGGCTGCTCCGCCCTGGAATGCCAGGACCGCAGAGCCCATGCAGTGAGAGATTGAACCGATGTCCGTGCGCCGACTTGCCCCGAAGGAAGTGCAGCCCGAAAGCTTTGCCTTTACCAGTGAGAATCTGGCTTTCGCGGGCCAGCAGATCAGGAAATACCCGCCAGGGCGGCAGGCTTCGGCGGTGATCGCGATATTGTGGCGGGCCCAGGAACAGCAGGGCTGGGTCTGCGAGGCAGCGATAAGGGTGGTCGCCGACATGCTCGGCATGGCCTATATCCGCGTGCTTGAGGTCGCGACCTTCTACACCATGTTCCAGCTCGCGCCGGTGGGCCGCAAGGCCCATGTCCAGGTCTGCGGCACCACGCCGTGCCGGCTGCGCGGCGCCGACGACCTGATCAAAACCTGCCAGAAACGCATCCATCATCACCCTTCCGAATTGTCGCCGGACGGCGATTTCAGCTGGGAGGAAGTGGAATGCCTGGGGGCCTGTGTGAATGCACCGATGGTGCAGATCGGCAAGGACACCAATGAGGACCTGACCACCGAGAGCTTCGGCAGGGTGCTCGACGGCTTCGCCAGCGGCAGTCCGCCGCGCCCTGGTCCGCAGAACGGCCGCCAGTTCTCGGCGCCGGTCACCGGTCCGACCACACTCAAGGAGACCAGCTGATGGCACTTGCAGTGAGGGAGGGGTCGGATGCCGAAATGGGCCTATATCACCATGCATGCGCTGGTGGCGGGAGTTTTCTTCTTCCTGCTGGAGCGTCTGTATTTCGACGCCTCGGTGGAGCAAAGCCTGCTGTGGGCGCTGCCTATGGCCGGCGTGGCCGCCGGGCTTGCCCATATGCAGGCCAATCGTTGATCGGAAAGCACTGACATGCTCGAGGACAAGGACCGCATTTTCAGGAATCTCTATGGTCTCCACGACTGGGGGCTTGAGGGCGCGCGCCGCCGCGGCGTGTGGGACGACACCAAATCCCTGCTTGACAAAGGCCGGGACTGGATCGTCAGCGAGATGAAGGCCTCCGGTCTGCGCGGGCGCGGCGGGGCCGGATTCCCGACCGGTCTGAAATGGTCCTTCATGCCCAGGGAATCGACCGACGGGCGGCCGAGCTATCTCGTGGTCAATGCCGACGAGTCCGAGCCCGGCACCTGCAAGGATCGCGAAATCCTGCGCCATGACCCGCATCTCCTGGTCGAGGGCTGTCTGGTGGCGAGTTTCGCCATGGGCGCGCATGCCTGCTATATCTATGTCCGCGGCGAGTTCATCCGTGAGCGCGAGCGGCTGCAGGCGGCGATCGACCAGGCCTATGAGGCGCGGCTGATCGGCAAGGACAATGTCAACGGCTGGCCCTTTGATGTCTATGTCGCTCATGGTGCCGGGGCCTATGTCTGCGGCGAGGAGACGGCGCTGCTCGAGAGCCTGGAGGGCAAGAAGGGGCAGCCGCGGCTCAAACCCCCGTTCCCCGCCAATGTCGGCCTCTACGGCTGTCCGACCACTGTGAATAATGTCGAATCAATCGCGGTGGCGCCAACCATCCTGCGCCGGGGGGCCTCGTGGTTTTCCGCCATCGGCCGGCCCAATAATGTCGGCACCAAGCTGTTCTGCATCTCCGGACATGTGGAGCGCCCCTGCAATGTCGAAGAAGCCATGGGCATTCCGTTCCGCGAGCTGATCGAGAAACATTGCGGTGGCATCCGCGGCGGCTGGGACAATCTCAAGGCGGTGATCCCAGGCGGCTCCTCGGTGCGCATGGTGCCGGCCGAACAGATCATCGACACCCCGATGGATTTCGACAGTCTGGGCAAATTGCGTTCCGGCCTCGGCACCGCGGCGGTGATCGTGATGGACAAGTCCACCGACCTGATCCGTGCCATCGCCCGCATCTCCTATTTCTACAAGCATGAGAGCTGCGGCCAGTGCACACCCTGCCGGGAAGGCACCGGCTGGATGTGGCGGGTCCTGACCCGGATGGCGGAAGGCCGGGCCGAGAAGCGTGAGATCGATATGCTCCTGGAAGTAACGCGTCAGGTTGAGGGCCACACCATCTGTGCCCTTGGCGACGCCGCCTCCTGGCCGGTACAGGGTCTGATCACCCATTTCCGGCACGAGATTGAAGCCCGCATTGATCAGTATTCGCACAAAGCCAATGGCGATGGCGCCGCTCACCGGGTCGCGGCGGAGTAGGAAGAATGACAAAGCTCATCATCGATGGCAAAGAGGTCGATGTCCCCGCGGACTACACCCTGCTGCAGGCCTGCGAGAGCGCCGGCGTCGAGATCCCGCGCTTCTGCTACCACGAGCGGCTGTCGATCGCGGGCAATTGCCGGATGTGCCTGGTCGAGGTCAAGGGCAGCCCGAAGCCGGTGGCGAGCTGTGCCTGGGGAGTGCGGGACTGCCGTCCGGGGCCCAACGGCGAGCCGCCGGTGATCTCGACCCGCTCGCCAATGGTAAAAAAAGCGCGCGAAGGGGTGATGGAATTCATCCTCATCAACCATCCCCTCGATTGCCCGATCTGCGACCAGGGTGGCGAATGCGACCTGCAGGACCAGGCCATGGGCTATGGCATCGGTTCGGGCCGCTTCACCGAGAACAAGCGCGCGGTCGAGGATCGCTACCTCGGGGTCCTGATCAGGACGGCGATGAGCCGCTGCATAAAATGCACCCGCTGCGTGCGCTTCTCCGCCGAAATCGCCGGCGTCCCGGAAATGGGGGCGATCGGTCGCGGCGAGGATGTCGAGATAACCACCTATCTGCAGCATGCCCTGAGTTCCGAGCTGCAGGGCAATCTGGTCGATGTCTGTCCGGTCGGCGCTTTGACCTCGAAGCCCTACGCCTATACCGCACGGCCCTGGGAGCTGAGCAAGACCCAGTCGATCGATGTCATGGACGGTGTCGGTTCGGCGATCCGGGTCGATGCCCGCGGCCGTGAGGTCATGCGCATCCTGCCGCGCCTCAATGAGGCGGTGAACGAGGAGTGGATCTCCGACAAGACCCGTCACATCGTCGATGGTCTGCGTACCCAGCGGCTCGACCGGCCCTTCATCCGGGACAATGGCCGCCTGCGCCCCGCAAGCTGGAGCGAGGCCTTCGCCGCCATTGCCGCCAAAGCAGGAGCGACTTCCGGTGCGCTGATCGGGGCCATCGCTGGCGATCTCGCCGCCATCGAGGAGATGTTCGCGCTCAAGGCGCTGCTCGCCGGACTGAACGCCACTGCAATGGCGGTCCAGGGCGGCGATGCCTTTGATCCCGGACTGGGACGCGGTTCCTATATTTTCAATCCGACGCTTGCCGGGATTGAAGAGGCCGACGCGCTGCTGCTGGTTGGCACCAATCCACGCCGCGAGGCTGCGGTCTTCAATGCCAGGATCCGCAAGCGCTGGCGCGAAGGCGGCTTCCCGATCGGTCTGATCGGAGCCCGAGCCGATCTGACCTATGGCTATGAGCATCTTGGTCCCGGTGCCGAAACTCTGGCGGGACTGGCAGGTGCCGGTCTGCCCTTCCTTGATGTGCTGAAAAATTCTGCCCGTCCGGTGGTGATGGTGGGGTCCGCGGCGACCTCGCGGCGCGACGGCGCCATGCTGACGGCGCTTTCGGCGCGGCTGGCACTGGAGGCCGGTGCGGTCAAGGACGGCTGGAACGGTTTCGGTGTGCTCCACGATTCGGCGGCCCGGGTCGGCGCGCTTGATATCGGCTTTGCCACCATGAGTGTGGCCCAGATGGTGGTGCCCGGTGCACTTGATCTTCTGTTCCTGCTCGGCGCCGACGAGGTCAACATCCCCGAGGGCGCCTTTGTGGTCTATATCGGCAGCCATGGCGATCGCGGTGCCCACCGCGCCGATGTGATCCTGCCGGGAGCGGCCTACACCGAGAAATCGGCACTTTATGTCAATACGGAGGGCAGGGTGCAGATGACCGGGCGGGCCACCTTCGCTCCTGGAGATGCCCGCGAGGACTGGGCGATTCTGCGCGCCTTGTCCGAGGTGCTGGGCTGCAAACTGCCCTTTGATTCGCTTGGCGCTCTGCGCCAGGCCGTTTTCGCGGCGCGGCCCCATCTCGCCCGTGTTGACGACATCGCGCCCGGCAGCCTGGAACAGGTCAAGGCGCTGGCGGCGCGTTCCGGGGGCGCCACCGACAGGGCCCCGTTCGCGGCGCCGATCGAAGACTTCTATCTGACCAACCCAATCGCGCGTGCTTCCGCCGTGATGGCGGAGTGCTCGCGTCTCGCCTCCGGGCAAATGCTGACCGCAGCGGAGTGAGCCTGACGTGATGGAATTTTTTGAGAGCGCATTCTGGACCGGCTTCCTGTGGCCACTGATCATTATCGTGGCGGAGAGCCTCCTGGTGCTGGTCGTGCTGCTGGTGGCGATTGCCTTCATCCTGCTGGCGGACCGCAAGATCTGGGCGGCGGTGCAGATCCGCCGCGGACCCAATGTCGTCGGCCCCTGGGGTCTGTTTCAGTCCTTCGCCGACTTCATCAAATTCGTGGTCAAGGAGCCGGTGGTGCCGGCCGGTTCCAACAAGGGCCTGTTCCTGCTGGCGCCGCTGGTGTCCTGCGTGCTGGCGCTGTCGGCCTGGGCGGTGATCCCTTCGGCCAAAGGCTGGGTGGTGTCCGACATCAATGTCGGCATCCTGTATATTTTTGCCATCTCATCCCTGTCGATTTACGGCATCGTCATGGGGGGCTGGGCCTCCAATTCCAAATACCCCTTCCTCGCCGCGCTCCGCTCCGCGGCGCAGATGGTGTCCTATGAAGTGTCGATCGGCTTCGTCATCATCACTGTGCTCCTGTGTGCCGGCACGCTCAATCTCTCGGCGGTGGTCGAAGCCCAGCATGCCCGCGGCTTTGCCAGCCTGATCGGGCTGCCCTCGCTGACCGTGCTGAACTGGTATGTGTGGCCGCTCCTGCCGATGTTCGTGGTGTTCTACGTCTCGGCGCTGGCGGAAACCAACCGTCCGCCTTTCGATCTGGTGGAAGCCGAGTCCGAACTGGTGGCCGGCTTCATGGTCGAATACGGCTCCACCCCCTATCTTCTGTTCATGCTCGGGGAATATGTCGCCATCACCACGATGTGTGCGCTGGCGACCATCCTGTTCCTCGGCGGCTGGCTGCCACCCTTCGATTTCGCGCCCTTCACCTGGGTGCCGGGCATCGTGTGGTTCTCGATCAAGCTGCTGTTCATGTTTTTCCTGATCTCGATGGCGAAGGCGATCGTGCCGCGCTACCGCTACGACCAGCTGATGCGGCTGGGCTGGAAGGTTTTCCTGCCCCTGTCGCTGGCGATGGTGGTGGTGGTGGCCGGTGTGCTGCACTTTGCCGACATCGCGCCGAAGTGAGGTCGCCCGTGGGAATCAATGTCAAGGCCACCGCTCAATCGCTTCTGCTGAAGGAATTCCTTTCGGCGTTCTGGCTTGCCATGCGCTATTTCTTTCAGCCCAAGCCGACGATCAATTATCCTTTTGAAAAGAACCCGATCTCCCCGCGGTTTCGCGGCGAACATGCGCTGCGACGCTATCCCAACGGGGAGGAGCGCTGTATCGCCTGTAAATTATGTGAGGCCACCTGTCCGACCCAGGCCATCACCATCGAGGCCGGGCCGCGCCGCAACGACGGCACACGGCGATCGCTGCGCTATGACATCGACATGGTGAAGTGCATCTATTGCGGTTTCTGCCAGGAAGCCTGCCCGGTCGATGCCATTGTCGAGGGGCCGAATTTTGAATTCGCGACCGAGACCCGCGAGGAGCTTTATTATGACAAGGCCAGGCTGCTCGCCAACGGCGATCGCTGGGAACGCGAGATCGCAAAAGCGATCGCGCTTGACGCGCCCTACCGGTGAGGTGAGGACATGATCCTTTCCGCCCTCTTCTTCTATCTCTTCGCCGCCGTCTGCATCGGCTCGGCGATGATGGTGATCCTGTCGCGCAATCCGGTTCATTGCGTGCTCTATCTGATCCTTGCCTTCGTCAACGCCGCGGGCCTCATGGTGCTGATGGGGGCCGAGTTCCTGGCCATGATCCTGATCGTGGTCTATGTCGGCGCGGTCGCGGTGCTGTTTCTGTTCGTGATCATGATGCTCGATGTCGATTTCATCGAGATGCGCGAAGGCTTCATGAAATATCTGCCGATCGGGCTTGTCATCGGCGGCATCTTCGTGGTCGAGCTGATTCTGGCGCTTGAGTTCTGGGTCATTGATCCAGCTGCGCTCAAGACCATTTCGGCACCGATTCCGAGCCATGTTTCCAACACCGAGGCGCTGGGGCTGGTGCTCTATACCAGCTATGTCCATTACTTCCAGCTCGCCGGCATGGTGCTGCTGGTGGCAATGATCGGTGCCATCGTTCTGACCTTGCGCCACAAGCCCAATGTCAAGCGGCAGGATATCAACGTGCAGAATGCGCGCACGCCGGAGATGTCGATGGCGATGCGCAAGGTGGCCTCGGGTGAGGGGCTGAAAGATTCCGATTCCGGGGAGTGGGTGCGATGATCATCGGACTTGGACATTACCTCGCGGTCGGGGCCATTCTGTTCACGCTCGGAATTCTCGGGATTTTCCTCAACCGCAAGAGCATCATCATCATCCTGATGTCGATCGAGCTGATCCTGCTCGCGGTCAATATCAACTTCGTGGCGTTTTCGACCTTCCTTGGCGACATCATAGGCCAGGTCTTCGCGCTTCTGGTGCTGACGGTGGCGGCCGCCGAGGCCGCCATCGGTCTTGCCATCCTTGTGGTCTATTTCCGCACCCGTGGTTCGATCGAGGTCGAGGACGTCAACATGATGAAGGGCTGACCCCTCATGCTTCGGAACCGGGAATACAGGTTTTTGCCCGCAACAGACGCGACCTGCGTCTGTGCGGCGATCATGCGCAAAGAGAAATAAGCTATGGTTCAGGCGATAGTTTTTCTGCCATTGCTGGGCGCCCTGGTCGCCGGTCTGATCGCCCTTATCGGCGCCCATGCCCGCAACCCCAGTGGCGACGTGCTTGAGCATCACCATGATGACGCCCATGCGGGACATCATGCCGCCCATGCCGATGACGGCCATCACCCATCCGAGCCCGCGGCTGCGGGCACGCTGGCCGCCGAGATCCTCACCACGGCGCTGCTCTTCATTGCCGCAGCCCTGTCCTGGATGGCCCTGTTCCAGGTTGGTTTCGGCCATCAGGATCTGCACCTCCCGCTGCTGCCCTGGATCGATTCCGGCGATCTCAAGGTCGAATGGGCGCTCCGGGTCGACACGCTGACCGCGGTGATGCTGGTGGTGGTGACATCCGTGTCCTCGCTGGTCCATCTCTATTCGATCGGCTATATGGACGAGGATCCGCATCGGCCGCGCTTCTTCGCCTATCTGTCGCTCTTTACCTTCGCCATGCTGATGCTGGTGACCTCCGACAATCTGGTGCAGCTGTTCTTCGGCTGGGAAGGTGTCGGTCTCGCCTCCTATCTCCTGATCGGTTTCTGGTATCAGAAACCCTCGGCCTGTGCCGCCGCGATCAAGGCCTTCATTGTCAACCGGGTCGGCGATTTCGGCTTTGCGCTCGGCATCTTCGCCGTCTTCATGCTGGTCGGCTCGACCGATTTCGACGTGATTTTCCGCGCCGCGCCGGGTCTCGCCGGCAAGAGCATGGAATTCCTGGGGTGGCATTTTGATGCCCTGACACTGTCCTGTCTGCTCCTGTTCATGGGCGCGATGGGCAAATCGGCCCAGTTCCTGCTCCATACCTGGCTGCCGGATGCGATGGAGGGCCCGACCCCGGTGTCGGCGCTGATCCACGCCGCCACCATGGTGACCGCGGGTGTGTTCATGGTGGCGCGGCTGTCGCCACTGTTCGAACAGGCACCGACCGCGCAGGGCGTGGTGATGTTCATCGGTGCCACCACGGCCTTCTTCGCCGCCACCATCGGTCTGGTGCAGAACGACATCAAGCGCATCGTCGCCTATTCGACCTGCTCGCAGCTCGGCTACATGTTCGTGGCCATGGGGGCAGGGGCCTATTCGGTCGGCATGTTTCACCTCTTCACCCATGCCTTCTTCAAGGCCCTGCTGTTTCTGGGCTCCGGTTCGGTGATCTATGCCATGCATCACGAGCAGGATATCCGCCGCATGGGTGGCCTGTGGAAGAAGATCCCCTTCACCTATGTCACCATGGTGATCGGCACCCTGGCCTTGACCGGCTTCCCGCTGACGGCCGGCTATTTCTCCAAGGATGCCATCATCGAGTCGGCCTATGCCTCGCATACCGGCTTTGCTTTTTACGGCTTCGTTCTCACCGTGATCGCCGCCGGTCTGACCTCGTTCTATTCCTGGCGCCTGATCTTCAAGACCTTCCATGGCGAGGCCCATAACGAGAAACATCGCGACAGCGCCCATGAGAGCCCGATCTGGATGCGGCTGGCGCTGTTTGTGCTCGCGATCGGTTCGCTGGGAGCGGGATTTGCCTTCAGGGACGTGTTCGCCGGCCACGGCATCGAAGAATTCTTCCGCGAGTCGGTGAAGATGAACCCGCATATCATTCACGAGATGCATGAGATCCCGCTCGCGATCGGCCTGCTTCCCACCGTGATGATGGCCGGTGGCCTCCTGGTCTCGCTGTGGTTCTATATCTACCGCCGCGACCTGCCGGGGCGGCTCGCCAGGGCCATGCCCGGGCTCTACGGATTCCTGCTCAACAAGTGGTATTTCGACGAGCTCTATGAAGTCCTGCTGGTGCGCCCGGCAAAATGGCTCGGCTGGCAGTTGTGGAAGAAGGGGGACGGCACGGTCATCGACGGTCTCGGTCCGGACGGTGTGGCCGTCACCGTTGCCGACATCACCCGTGGCGTGGTCCGGCTGCAGAGCGGATATCTCTATCATTATGCCTTTGCCATGCTGATCGGGGTTGCCGCCCTGATCACCTGGTTCATGTTCGGCTTCGGAGGCCATTGAGATGACATCCTGGCCCATTCTTTCGGTCGTTACCTTCCTGCCGCTCCTGGGCGCCGGGCTGGTTTATCTCGCCCGCGGCGAGGATGACGGCGCCAGGCGTGCTGCGCGCTGGATCGCGTTATGGTCCACGCTGGTCACCTTCGCGGTGTCGATGGTCCTGGTATGGAATTTTGATCCTTCCAGCACCGCCTTCCAGTTCGAAGAGCAGGCCTCCTGGATCGGCACCGGCATCACCTATCACATGGGTGTGGACGGCATCTCGCTGCCCTTCATCATCCTGACCACGGCCCTGATGCCCTTCTGCATTATCGCCTCCTGGCGCCCGATCCAGAACCGTGTCCGCGAATATATGATGGCGTTTCTGATCCTGGAAACGCTGATGATCGGCACTTTCTCGGCGCTTGATCTGATTGTCTTCTATCTGTTCTTTGAAGGCGGTCTGATCCCGATGTTCCTGATCATCGGGGTCTGGGGCGGTCCGCGCCGGGTCTATGCCTCGTTCAAATTCTTCCTCTATACGCTGCTTGGCTCGGTGCTGATGCTGCTCGCCATCATGGCGCTGTACTGGAACGGCAACACCACCGACATCCCGACCCTGATGCACACCGACCTGCCGCGTCATCTGCAGAAATGGGCGTGGCTGGCCTTCTTCGCCTCCTTTGCAGTGAAAATGCCGATGTGGCCGGTCCATACCTGGCTGCCCGACGCCCATGTCGAGGCCCCGACTGCGGGCTCGGTGATTCTGGCCGCGATCCTGCTCAAGATGGGCGGCTATGGTTTCCTGCGTTTCTCGCTGCCGATGTTCCCGCTGGCCTCGGAAGCCTTCACGCCTTTGATCTTCACCCTCTCGGTGGTCGCCATCATCTACACTTCGCTGGTGGCCCTGATGCAGGAGGATATGAAGAAGCTGATCGCCTATTCCTCGGTGGCGCATATGGGCTTCGTCACCATGGGTATTTTCGCCGGAACCATGCAGGGCGTGGCCGGTGGCGTGTTCCAGATGATCTCCCACGGCATCGTCTCCGGCGCCCTCTTCCTCTGCGTCGGCGTGGTCTATGACCGTGTCCACAGCCGCGAGATCGCGGTCTATGGCGGACTCGTCAACCGTATGCCGCTTTACGCACTGGTCTTTATGGTCTTCACCATGGCCAATGTCGGGCTGCCCGGCACGTCGGGCTTTGTCGGCGAATTCATGACCCTGATCGGCACTTTCAAGGTCTCGACTCCGGCTGCCTTCTTTGCCTCCACCGGCGTCATCCTGTCGGCGGCCTATGCACTGTGGCTCTACCGCAAGGTGGTGTTCGGACCGCTGGTCAAGCCGTCGCTGATGGGCATCAAGGACCTGACCTGGCGGGAAGGTCTGACGCTGTTTCCGCTGATCGCGCTGACCATCCTGTTCGGCGTCTATCCGAAGCCGGTGCTGGATATGTCGGCGGCCTCGGTCCAGCAGCTCGTCAATAACTACAACACCGCGGTCACGGCTGTGAAAGCCGCCGCCCTCCTGCACTGATAATGCGAAGGTCAGGATATCGTCATGAGCTTTGAACTCGCGAGTTTTCAACTGGTGCTGCCGGAGCTGGTGCTGGCAGTGGGCGCGATGGCGCTTCTGATGCTGGGGGCCTTCCGCGGTCCGGCGATGACCCGGACCATCATTTTCGGTGCCGCCGTGCTTCTGGTGGTCACCGCCGTCCTGATCCTGATGCTGCCGGAGGGGCGCCACACCGCCTTCAACGACAGTTTCGTGGTTGATGATTTTGCCCGCTATCTCAAGGTTCTGGCCCTGGTCGGCGGGCTTGGCACGCTGATCCTGTCGATCGAATTTCTGTCCGATCCGTCGCGCCACATCTTCGAATATGCGATTCTGGTGCTGTTATCGTCGCTCGGCATGATGGTGCTGATCTCGGCGGGCGATCTGATCCTGCTCTATCTCGGCCTCGAACTGATGTCGCTGGCGCTTTACGTTGTGGCGACCTCGCACCGTGACAACATCAGGTCCAACGAAGCCGGCCTGAAATATTTCGTTCTGGGAGCTCTGTCCTCGGGCATGCTGCTCTATGGCATCTCGCTGATCTACGGGTTCACCGGCACGATCAATTTTGCGGTTCTCGCCAGGGTGGCGAGTTCCGGTGGCGGCAATATCGGGCTGGTCTTCGGCCTCGTCTTCCTGCTCGCCGGCCTCTGTTTCAAGATCTCGGCGGTGCCCTTCCACATGTGGACGCCCGACGTCTATGAGGGGGCGCCGACGCCGGTCACCGCATTCTTCGCCTCGGCGCCGAAGGTGGCGGCGCTGGCGGTTTTTGTCCGCGTCACCATCACCGCCTTTCCCAATGCGTTTGATCACTGGCGCCAGATCGTGGTCTTCGTCGCCGTCGCCTCGATGGCGCTGGGCTCCTTCGCCGGTATCGGACAGAAGAATAGCAAACGCCTGATGGCCTATTCCTCGATCGGCCATATGGGCTTCGCCCTGGTCGGGCTGGTGTCGAATTCCCAGGAAGGCACCCAGGGTGTGCTGGTCTATATCGCCATCTATGTGGCGATGACGCTGGGTTCCTTTGCCGTCATCCTGTCGATGAAGCGCAAGGGGCGCAACGTCGAGAAGATCAGCGATTTCGCCGGCCTGTCGCGCACCAACCCGATGGTGGCCTTCATCTTCGCCATGCTGCTGTTTTCGCTCGCGGGCGTGCCGCCGCTGGCCGGCTTCTTTGCCAAATGGTACGTTTTCGCCGCCGCCATGAAATCGGGTCTGGTGGCGCTGTCGGTGATCGGTGTCCTGACCAGTGTGATCGGCGCCTTCTATTATCTGGCGGTCGTCAAGACCATGTATTTCGACGAGCCGCTTGAGAAGCTGGATCCGGTGCGCATGGAACTGCGGGCGGTGCTGGCGGTGGCGGGGCTGGCGAATATCCTGTTCTTCATCTATCCGACGCCGCTGGTGGACATGGCCAATGCGGCGGCAAAGTCGCTGTTCTGACCCTCAAAGATCAAGGGGCCAGCCTGTGTAAAGTGGCGAACGGCACGGGGTCCCACGCAGGCCGTCGCCCGGAGCGGGGCCTCGCGGCTTACGACTTCTCACCCCGTCGCGCTGACTTTCCATCGCGATGGCACTGTCTGTAATGGTTATGCCTGCGAGACCCAACTCTGCGACGCCCGGATCTGCAGCAGGCAGGTCTGGAAAGCCAATGTCTGCGCTCTCACGATGAATCAGGATTTTGCCCTCGGGCGGCGCGCCGCCGATGCTGGTGCGCGCCTCCTCATTTTCGATACGGTCGGCTCCACCAATGCTGCGGCAATGCAGTGCGCCCGTGAGGGCGAGTGCGGCCCGTTATGGCTGGTGACGGGCAATCAGAGCGACGGCCATGGCAGGCGCAGCCGGGCCTGGATCTCCCCTCCCGGCAATCTCGCCGCCAGCATGCTGGAAGTGATGGATGTGCCGATGCCGGTGGTGGCAACCTTGGGCTTTGCCGCCGGTCTGGCGGCGCATGCCGCCTTGCGTCAGGTGGCGGTTGAGGCGGCTGCCATGGCCGGTGCCGAGACCGGGGCCATGAGCGCAGTGCCGGATTTCGTGCTCAAATGGCCCAATGACGTCCTGGTCGGGGGCCGCAAGATTGCCGGTATCAATCTGGAGGTCGAATCGCGCGGGGATGCCGTTGCGGTGGTGGTCGGGATCGGCATCAATGTGGTGGCTGCACCCCAGGACAGCACGCTGGCGGCCGTGTCGCTTGCCGAACTCGGGGTTGCGGCGAGTGCGCAAAGCGTCTTTGCCGCTCTGTCGGACGCCTGGGCCTGTTGGCGCCCGCTGTGGGACCGCGGTCGTGGTTTTCCGCTGGTGCGCTCGCAATGGCTTGGTGCCGCCACCGGGCTCGGCTCAAAAGTGGCAATCCGCACCGGAGCCAGTCTGACCGAGGGGATCTTCGCCGGCATTGATGACCAGGGCTGCCTGATCCTGGACACCGGGGAGCGCCTGGTGGGAATCGCCGCTGGTGACGTCTATTTCGGCGATGTCGCCTCACGTGGAGCCGGCGCATGAAGGATGAGATCGTCTTCGCGCCGCTTGGGGGAGTTGGCGAGATCGGCATGAATCTCGCGCTCTACGGTTTCGGCAACCGGCAGCGGCGGTCCTGGCTTGCGGTCGATCTCGGGGTCTTTTTCGGCGACGAGGAGCGTCTGCCGGGCATCGATCTGATCATGCCCGATATCGGCTTTCTTGAATCCGAGCGCAGAAATCTCGCCGGGCTGGTGTTGACCCATGCCCATGAGGACCATTTCGGCGCGATCATGGATCTGTGGCCGCGGCTCAAATGCCCGATCTATGCCACGCGGTTTTCCGCCGCACTGTTTGAGGCCAAATGCGCCGCCGAGCGCACACCGCCGCGGATTCCGATTCATGTGGTTCCCTCCGGGGGCCGGGTCGATATCGGCCCCTTCAATGTCGAATTCATCCCCGTCGCCCATTCGATCCCCGAATCGCACGCACTGGCGATTTCGACCGAGGTTGGCACGGTGCTCCATACCGGCGACTGGAAGATTGATCCGACGCCGATGATCGGGGTGCCGACCGATGAAAAGCGCCTGCGCGAACTGGGCGAGGCAGGCCTTCTGGCGGTGATCGGCGACTCGACCAATGCGGTGCGCGACGGCTGCTCGCCGTCGGAGACCGATGTGGCGAAGACCATCATCGATCTGGTAGCCGAGGCCAAAGGGCGGGTGGCAGTGACCACCTTCGCCTCCAATGTTGCGCGCATCAGGGCGGTGGGCCAGGCGGCCGCGGCGGCGCGGCGCGAGGTCGTGGTGGTGGGCCGCGCCATGGCCCGGGTGGTACAGGTGGCCCGGGAATGCGGCTATCTCGACGATGTCCCGAACTTCCGCTCCGCGGACGTTTTCCATTCCCTGGCGCGCAACAGGGCGCTGATTCTGTGTACTGGAAGCCAGGGGGAGGCGAGAGCGGCGCTGGCGCGGATTGCCGGACAGAGCCATCCCGAGGTCGCACTGGTCAAGGGGGACCGTGTCATCTTCTCATCGCGCACCATCCCGGGCAACGAAAAGTCGGTCGGGGCCATCGTCGGCAACCTGATCTCGCAGGGGATCGAGGTCATCACCGACCGCAGCCATCTGGTTCATGTTTCCGGCCATCCGCGCCGGGACGAACTGCGTCAGATGATCAGCTGGACGCGCCCGCCGCTGCTGATTCCGGCCCATGGCGAAGCCCTGCACCTGCATGAACATGCCCGTGTGGCCCGCGAGGCGGGCGTGAAACGGGTGGTGACGTGCAGGAACGGCGATGTGATCAAGCTCGGTCCGGGGGAACCCGGGCTGGTCGGCACGGTGCCGTCGGGGCGGATCTACAAGGACGGTCTCATTCTCGAGGACTCCGGTTCGCGCGCCGTGGCGGATCGCCGCCGCCTGGCGTGGTCGGGAGCTGTCTTCATCACCATCGCCCTCACTGCCGAGGGTGAACTGAGTGAACCGCCGAAACTGTTCCTGACCGGGATACCGAACCGCAACCAGGACGGTGAGGAAATCTCGGCCATCGTCCGTGCCACACTGCTGGAGACCCTGAAAAGCCTGCCGCGGGCGCGTCGGCGCAATCCCGACACGGTTGCTGAATCGCTCCGGCGCGCGGTCCGGGCGATGCTCAGCGAGGTCTGGGGCAAGAAACCGGCCTGCGCCGTGCATGTGGTCACAGTGTAGCGCTCTCAAATTGGTACTCCCGCAGCAGGACTGCGATATGCTATTGCTGGGTTGAGGCGCAGTGCGCCTTTCGCGGGTTGCGGCGACCTTCCCGGTCATCCCGAAGCCTGCAAAGGGATGCGGCAAAATCAGCTGTGAGAGGAAGAGGCATGTCAGGGCGTTTGAACCATGTCGCGATTGCGACCCGGGATGCAGTGGCTTCGGCACGGATTTATGGTGCCGCGTTCGGCGTGGAGATCTCAGAGCCTCTGGCTGTGCCCGAGCATGGCGTGACTACGGTGTTTGTCACCCTGCCCAATACCAAGATCGAATTCATCGAGCCTCTGGGCGAGAACTCGCCGCTCACCGGATTTCTTGAGCGCAATGCCAATGGCGGCATCCACCATATCTGTTATGATGTCGACGACATCATCGCCGCGCGTGATCTCCTCAGGCGCGAGGGGGCGCGGGTGCTGGGCGACGGCGAGCCGAAGATCGGTGCCCATGGCAAACCGGTGCTGTTTCTGCACCCGAAGGATTTTTCCGGAGCTCTGGTCGAGATCGAGCAGGCCTGAGGCCTTGCGTTCCTGGCGTGCGCCCTCCCCGTGAGAGCGGGATCCGCAAATTCGCGGCGGGCAAATTCGCGGCGGGAAGGCGTCGGGTGCCTTGGATAAAGGCCCGCAGATCAGGGGGGGGGGAGCCTTGAGAAAGAGCCCTTCCAGAAAGAAAAATGAGCGGGGCCATGCCCCGCCCAGAATTCCAGACCCCGATTTATCCCGCTGTTTCTGAGGATTTGAATTCGTTGTGCGGGTGATGCGCGTTTTTGCGCATCAGGGGCTCCTCCCGAGACTTGGACCCACCAGGCGTCAGCTTTATGCTGAGCCTGTGCAGTGATGCTAGAGCAAGTTTTACGTGTTGTCACCAGATTCAGCAACGATCGTTCAAAAGTTGTCGCTGCAACGCAATAAAAGAACCGGGCCAGATGTCGCTGCGGTGCGGGATCGTGATGTGGCCATGGCAGCACAGGCGGCCACCGGCCTGTTGCGCCAAGGCGTTGAAAAATCGTGGAAATATAACTCCGGGGAAAAGATCGGTGCGCGGGCGCGGAGGGGGCCTGCCCCCCGCGCACGCCCCCCCGAATCGGCACTGACCTGACTTGCTCTGCCCTGACTTTGCGCAGGGCAGATTTGGCAATCCGGACCCTGTGGAATGGAGGTTTCTGATCCGGCTTTCCTCCCGGTGAAGGTCTGCAGCTCCGGATCCGTCCTCAGGGCTGTTGCGAAAAAGAGGGGGGCCGACTTCGGCGGCAGGGAAAACGGAAAACGGAAAACCGCAAGATCCCGCTTGCCAGAGCTTCCCTGAGGCGGGAACGTGGGCTTTGACTTCAACAGCGACGAAAAGGAGTTCTGTGGATGAAGACAGCATTGATGCGCCTTGTGCCTGTGGCGCTGCTCGCGATCGCCTGTGTGGCGCCGGCTGGTGCCGCGGAGGTCCAGAGCGGCGATATCGTCATCACCACGCCCTGGGCGCGGGCCACGCCCAATGGTGCCAGGACCGCGGCTGCCTATCTCACCCTGGAAAACAGGGGTGCTGCACCGGATCGCCTGATCGGCGGCACCAGCGAGGTGGCGGGCAAGGTGGATGTCCATGACATGACGATGGAGGACGGCGTCATGAAGATGCGCACCCTGGATGGTCTCACGCTTGAGCCCGGCAAGACGGTCACGCTGGCTCCCGGAGGCATGCATCTGATGTTCATCGACCTCAACAGCCCCCTCAAGGAAGGGGCCCAGGTCAAGATAACGCTGCAATTTGAGAAGGCGCCCAGGCTTGAGGTCGAGTTCCCGATCAAGGCGATCGGCGCCAGGGATTCGGGCAGCGCCGACAAGGGTGATCACATGCATATGGACCACGATCACCACTGAAACCGCCTTTGACGAAGGGGGGGATCGCAAGGCCGATCACCCCGTCGGGCGCGCCTGGGGAGACTTCCGGGCGCTTCCCCGGATGGCAGAAAGCCGGGGAAAAAATATCCCGATTCCTGCTGAGGGGCGCGGATGCAGAGGACTCTGCCGGACATTCACGTCCTGGCGGGGCCATGGGGGCGATGATTTTTCTTCACCTCTGCCAGGCTCGCGATCCGCCAGGGGATGGGAGCAAAGGAGGCGGGAAACCCCTCTTTTTCGAAAAAAGTTCCACACCGGCGTACCGCCGACCCCCTTGAATGAAACCCGATCCCTCGCACCGCCATACCCGGACCTGGCGCCAGTTCCTTTCCAGGTAACTGCCCAGGTCGGACAAGAGGCAGCTCGCACCCAGCTCGAAATCCGGGAAAAATTGCGTTTCTCCAGCCGGGATGGTCATCCATTTGCCACGAATCACCTCGCTTGTGAAAAGCGTCTGTGCCTCGACAACGTGAAAAAGGGGCACAGTCAGTCGTTCCAGAAATGGGACGTGAGTGGGAACGAAAAAAGCTGCTGCCCGCCCTCTCAAAGGTGGGCGCCGGCCGCAACCTGCCTGCGGCTGGAAGAAATCCAGGTCTGCAAGAGCCCGGTCAGTCAGACAGCGGCAGGGCGAGTGCGCCTGCTCGTCGCAGCACGCCCGTGGTCCCCCAGGGGGATCACGGGCACTTGAGGAGGGCGGTTTTCCCGTGAGTCGGGGGGTTTTACGCAGTGGCGGCCTTGAATTTTTGCGTTCAATCCGCTTTCACTGCCATCATCACTGATTCCCTTTAGGTGCATGGATGCGGTTGTCCCGGTTTTTTCTCCCGATTCTGAAGGAAAACCCGAAAGAGGCAGAAATTGTCTCGCATCGGCTGATGCTGCGGGCTGGCATGATCCGCCAGGAGGCAGCGGGAATATATTCCTGGCTGCCGCTGGGATTTCGGGTGCTGAAGAAAATCGAGCAGATCGTGCGCGAGGAACAGGATCGCGCCGGTGCCATCGAGCTTCTGATGCCGACCCTGCAGCTTGCCGATCTGTGGCGCGAGAGCGGGCGCTATGAGGCCTATGGTCCCGAGATGCTGCGCATCTGTGACCGCCACTCGCGCGATCTGCTCTATGGGCCGACCAATGAGGAGATGATCACCGGGATCTTCCGCGCCGCTGTGCGGTCCTACAAGAACCTGCCGCTCAATCTTTACCATATCCAGTGGAAGTTCCGTGACGAGCAGCGGCCCCGCTTCGGCGTCATGCGTGGTCGCGAATTCCTGATGAAGGATGCCTATTCCTTCGATCTCACCGAGGCGGCGGCGCGGCTGTCCTATAACCGGATGTTCGTGGCCTATCTGCGCACCTTCGCGCGCATGGGGCTCAAGGCGATCCCGATGCGCGCCGAGACCGGGCCGATCGGCGGCGACCTCAGCCATGAGTTCATCGTGCTGGCCCAGACCGGTGAATCGGCGGTCTATTGTGACAGGGAGGTGCTGGAACTGCCGGTGCCGGGCGAGGATGTCGATTATGACGGCGATCTCTCGCCCATCATCCGGCAGTGGACTTCCCTCTATGCCGCCACCGAGGATGTTCACGAGCCGGCTCGCTTTGACAGCGAGGTCGCTGCGGAGCGTCGACTGACCACCAGAGGCATCGAGGTCGGCCAGATCTTCTATTTCGGGACCAAATATTCGGACGCCATGAAGGCGCTGGTCACCGGCCCGGATGGCAGCGAAACTGCGATCCATGGCGGCTCCTACGGGGTTGGTGTTTCGCGTCTGGTCGGGGCCATCATCGAGGCCTGCCATGACGATGCCGGCATCCAATGGCCGGAAGCCGTGGCGCCGTTCAAGGCTGTCCTCCTCAATCTCAAACAGGGCGATGCGGCATGCGACGGGGCCTGCGAAAAGCTCTACCGCGAACTCTCCGCTGCGGGCGTCGAGGTGCTGTATGACGACAGCGAACAGCGCGCCGGAGCCAAATTCGCCGCGGCGGACCTGATCGGGGTTCCATGGCAGATCATGATCGGTCCCAAGGGGCTCGAGCAGGGCAGGGTCGAACTCAAGGAACGTGCCACTGGCGCCCGTCACAGCCTGTCGCCGGCTGAGGCCCTGGCCCGGCTGGTGTGAGGCGCCTCTGCGGGGGCGCTGTCGCCATCCGGCGGGGCACGGCAGATCTGGAGTCAGGGGACGACGGGGCAGGACCCCGGAGGTGTCCCCGTAAGGAGGAAAATGAGCGAGGCGGCGCTGGAATCCGGTTCAGAGCGGGATGATGCGGTGAAAAGGGAGAAGACCGCCCTGTTCGCGCGTTTCGCTGGGCTGGCGTGCCAGAGCGGCTTCCTTGTGGGGATGGCGGGCTTTGCGGTGGTCGGCATCGTCCCAGGTGTGGCGACGCCGATGGGGGGCGTCCGGCGAATCAGGGGCGATCCTGTCGCTGCGGTTGCTGAGATCGGCATCACGGAATATGACGCCGGCCCGGTTCGGGTGCCCGCTGCAGAGGCGCAAGGTTATTTCGACCCTCCCGATGGCGGTGTCCGCGCGATTGCGGTTTTTGTCGGTGGGCCCGACGATGTGGGTGCGATGCATGCGCCGATCACTGCCGCGGCCGCAGGGCCCCTCACCGTGGCCGACTGGCGCCGATGCAGCGCCGCAGGCCCTGATGAGCTGCAGATCGGGCGCAGGGAGATGTTTCGGATCCGAAGCCGGTCGGCTGCGGTGGCTGCGCTGATTGTGCTCCAGGCGATCGTGGTGGTGGCGTTGCGGTCGGGGACGAATGTGGAACAATCCGGCCTGAGTCCAGGCAGAGCGGGTTTCTTGCGAGGAAAAAGATGAGCGACACGGTGCAGGACCGCGATATCGCCGATCCCGGATCGGAAAGCGCCGGTTCAGAGGCGGGCAGGGATGCGGCCGGGGCCAGCATCCGGCCGAAAAAAACGGTCCTGTTCGCGCGCTTCGAGTGGATGCTGGCGGGGCGCTATCTGCGGGCGCGGCGCAAGGAAGGCTTCATTTCGGTGATCGCCGGCTTTTCCTTCCTCGGCATCATGCTCGGGGTGGCGACGCTGATCATTGTCATGGCGGTGATGAACGGCTTCCGCAAGGAACTGCTTGACAAGATTCTCGGAGTGAATGGCCATATCTTTGTGCAGCCCCTGGAATCGCCGATGACGGACTGGAAGGAAGTGGCCGATCGCATCTCGGGCGTGCCCGGGGTGCGCTTCGCCGCCCCGGTGGTCGACGGCGAGGCCCTGGGGTCGTCGCCGTTCGGCTCCGGTGGCGTATTGGTGCGCGGCATGCGCCTTGATGACATCAATCGCCTGGTGTCGGTGGCGGGCAACGTCAAACAGGGCTCACTGGAGCGTTTTGATGACGGCGACGGGGTGGCGATCGGTTCAAGGCTCGCCGAACAGCTGATGATTCATGCCGGTGACACGATTACGCTGACCGCGCCCCGGGGCGCCGTGACGCCGATGGGGGTGACGCCGCGGATCAAGAGCTATCGGGTCGCCGCCGTGTTTCAGGTCGGGATGTCGGAATATGACGCCCGCTTCGTATTCATGCCGATCAGCCAGGCCCAGGCCTATTTCAATCATAACAGCGATGTCAGTGCGATCGAGGTCTTCATCAGCTCGCCCGACCGCGTCGATGCCCTGCGCGGGCCGATCACCACGGCCGCCGACCGCCCGATCTTCCTGGTTGACTGGCGCCAGCGCAACGCCACCTTTTTCAGCGCCCTTCAGGTCGAGCGCAACGTCATGTTCCTGATCCTGACCCTGATCGTGCTGGTGGCGGCGCTTAACATCATTTCCGGGCTGATCATGCTGGTGAAGGACAAGGGCAGCGACATCGCGATTCTGCGCACCATGGGGGCGTCGCAGGGCGCCATCATGAGGGTATTCCTGATCACCGGGGCATCGATCGGGGTGGTCGGGACCCTGGTCGGCTTCCTGGTCGGGCTGACGATCTGTCTCAATATCGAGTCGATCCGGCAATTCCTGTCCTGGGTCGCCAACAGCGAGCTTTTCCCTCCGACACTCTATTTTCTGTCGAAGATGCCCGCCGAGATCGACTTGAACGAGACCGCGGCGGTCCTCATCATGGCGATGTCGCTGTCGTTTCTGGCCACACTCTATCCGTCCTGGCGTGCTGCACGGCTCGATCCGGTCGAAGCCCTGCGTTACGAGTGAGGTGAAAGTCATGGAGCCGGAGACCGCGAACAAGCCGGTGGTGCATCTGCGCCGGATCAAGCGTCAATATATGCAGGGCGAGGTGCCGCTGACGATTCTCGACGGCGCCAGCCTGTCGCTATGGGCCGGACAGTCGGTGGCGCTGGTGGCGCCCTCGGGGGCGGGCAAGTCGACGCTCCTGCATATTGCCGGGCTGCTTGAGAGCCCGGATGAGGGCGAGGTTTTTGTCGCCGGGGTGCCGACCTCGCGCATGGCGGATATCGAACGCACCCAGATCCGCTGTACCGAAATCGGCTTCATCTACCAGTCGCATCGCCTGCTGCCGGAATTCAGCGCGCTGGAGAATGTCATCCTGCCGCAGATGATCCGGGGTCTCAAACGTTCCGAAAGCGCCAAACGCGCCCAGGAGATCCTGTCCTATCTTGGACTCGCCGAGCGCGTCAGCCACCGGCCGGCGGAATTGTCGGGTGGTGAGCAGCAGCGGGTGGCGATTGCGCGCGCCGTCGTCAATACGCCCCGGGTGCTGCTGGCGGATGAACCGACCGGCAATCTCGATCCTGGTACTGCGGAGCATGTGTTCCGGGCGTTGATGCAGCTGGTCAAGGCGACCCATGTGGCGATGCTGATCGCGACCCATAATATGGAACTGGCCGGCCGCATGGATCGGCGCGTGTCTCTGGCCAACGGCCAGGTCGTCGAACTCGATTGACTGGAACTGCCCAGGGCGGACAAGGGGCCGTTCGGGACCCGGTTCGAATCCAGCGAAAAATTGCGCCTCTCCAACCGGGATGGTCATCCGTCTGCCACGGATCACCTCCAGCATGAAAGCTGACCGGGTCTCGACAACGCTCCAGGATGCAGCACCGTCCGTCGCCTGCAGAAATGGAACGTGGGCAGCCACGATTTGCTCTCTGCGCTTCCTGTGGCGGGACGAGGCGGCCAGATCCCAAGGGGAATAGGTCGGGGACGGGCATCCGGGCGGGTCTTTCAGCGCACCCCCGCGCGCTCCGCCTCGCCAAAGCGGCGCATCCTTCACTTTTCGCACCTGGCGCAGCGCTGGCGGCATCGTCGCTTCCAGCTTCTTCAGCCGCTCGTGCGGGACGTGCTGTGAAAATTGTTGTCGCTGTCGTCCCTCAAAGCGGTCTGCTCGCGCCTTTCTCCTTTCTCCGCATCCTGACGGTCGTCAATGTGCGAGGGATGCTGCGAAACGCCGGATCCGGCGATCTCAAGCGCCGGGCTTTGACGCAAGCTTCTGGAAAAGCCTCGCGAAAACCTCCTTGCCGGAGTCGTCTCGCGCACGCGCGCTTTGCCTTTGCGGACATCCGGGACAGACGGAAACTTCGCCCACAGGAGCGCGCGCAATACACAGGGCGTGAGCTGGCCACAGGGCTGCAGTCGGTCCCTGCCCTCTGATAACCTGCCTCTTGTGGCTGGGCTCGACCCGGGGGGCGGGCGCAGCATTATGGGGGACTTCAGATGACAAGGCAGATGTTGCTGGCTTCCGCCAGCCTGGTCGCTGTTGCCTGGCTGCTCCGCAACCGGCGGCTGACGGGAGTGTGCTTTCCTGCGGAGAGTCAGGAATAGCGCTTGTGGCGCCGATCTCAGACCCAAAGCGCCTTGCCGTTCCGGCACAATGGCGACAAGCGGGTTTGTCGGGAATATCTGTTGCGCCAGCTTGCGCTGTCGCGGGCCTTGCGGTTGGGCGCTCCAGGCATGAGTCCGTCAGGCCGGGGGATCTCGGGGCGAAAGGGCAGGTCTTTCAAAGGGCAGGTCTTTCAAAGGGCAGGTCTTTCAAAGGGTAGCTCTTTCAAAGGGTAGCTCTCAGTGCCAGGGGTGCGGTGCCAGGGCGACGATCAGGCTCGTGTCATGCCCGGAAAGACGGCAAAGCGTTGGGCCTCCTCACCGGCCAGGCCCCACAGCCGATGGAATCGACACGACATTCGACCCGGGTCAGATATCGACATTCTCAAAGCGGGTCTGCCCCAACTGCAAGGTCTGTGCGCACAGCCGTGTGAGGTTCGCACAAATGACGGGACCCTGTGGTGTCACAACAGAGTGACCGGAGGCGAAACGACGCCTGACGCGATTGGTTGTCTGATTGTGTCGGTCGTGCCGCCGCCTGCCGAAGAGAGTGGCCTTCGATGGCCTATGGCAAGCCATTGTGAATAAAGAAACTTTCGTCATTCTCGCAAGGCTTCGCACCGAGGGGCGTTTGAAGGCTTTCGGGAACGCTGGCGGCGACGTCCTTGCGCGGCGTCGCAGGATCTGCACTTCGCGTCTGCGAAAGCTGCGGTCATTGAATCAATTGAGTTTTCCAGAAAGTTGACGGTATTTAGGGAAGGGTGTTGCGGAAAGGATACGGACATTTCCGGACAATTTGATACATTCCTGCCAAGGCGATTCGGTCGACCCGGGGGGGTCGTCGATCACATCTTAATGGGGGATTACCTATGAAAAAGAGCCTGCTGCTGGCGTCCGTCAGCGTTGCTGCCTGGTGCCTGGTTTCTCCGGCCGTGGCTGCCGATATGCGCGCTCCCGCGCCCTCCTACAAGGCCCCGATGCCGATGGTGTCTGCGATCTATGACTGGAGCGGCCTCTATCTCGGCATCAATGGCGGCGGTGGCGAGAGCCGATGGCATGGCGACGATTCGGGCGGGGCCAGTGGCGGTACCGTCGGTGGTCAGGTCGGTTATCGCTGGCAGGCCACCAACTGGGTATTCGGACTTGAGGCGCAGGGCAACTGGGCCAATTTCAGCCGGACCTGGGACTATGGTGGCGGTGATTATGACACCATCAAGACCGACGCTTTCGGTCTCTTCACCGGCCAGGTCGGCTATGCCTGGAACAATGTCCTGCTCTATGTGAAGGGCGGCGGGGCTGTGGTGAGCAACAAGGCTGAAGAAGTGTATCTTGGGGTCTACGATTCGGCCAGCCAGACCCGCTGGGGCGGCACCATCGGTGTCGGTCTCGACGTCGGTTTCTCGCCGAACTGGACCGTCGGCCTTGAATATAACCACCTCTTCCTTGGCAGCAAGGATGACGTGCGCCAGGATGTCGATGTCGGCCTGGTCCGTCTGAACTACAGGTTCGGTGGTCCGGTGGTGGCGCGCTGGTGATCGGCTGGTCTGATCCGATACCTCTGATTCCATGATAAGATACGGAGAAGCCCGGGCCTGGCCCGGGCTTCTCCTGTTTCATCTGCGGAACCTGTCGGGAGGGCGGATCGGCAGTGTTTCCTCCTGGGTTGCGCTCCTGGCGGCGCGACCGCTGTCAGCACAACAGATTTGCGCCTGCCGGGGCGAAGGCTCTTCCCTCCATGACCGTCCGGTGCCGTAAGGTGGGAGGCTGGGACGGCAAGCCGCGCAGCATCTTCGGATCATGGCGCTGCCGTTGTCGTCACAGGTGAGAGTTTAACTCCGATCCGCCGTGAACAGAGAAATCGCTCCAGTTGGCGTGCTGTTTTGCGGGATTGCTCAAGCGGTGCCGCGTATCTGCCGCGCGTGAGCGACAGGCACAATTTTCCGGCTCCTGGTTGCGAGCAGTCAAGCTGTGTTTCACAGGCGACAGAAGCGATTGCCGCGCGCCGCGCCGGCAGGGCTGGCGAGCGCGCGGGGCGAATCCTCAAACGACAGGTCTGTGCAGATTGTGAAAGGCGTGCGCGCAGATCACGGATGGTCCGTCGACCCGGGGGGGGGCGTTGACGGCGCATCAATAGGGCATGAGCCATGAGAACGAGCCTGCGGTTGGCCGGTGCCAGCCTTTTTGCCTGTGGCCTGGTCTGTCCGGGACAGGCTGCCGATCTGCGCGCGCCGGCGCCCGCCTACAAGGCGCCGATGCCGATGGTGGCGGCGATCGCAGACTGGAGCGGCCTTTATCTCGGCATCAACGGCGGCGGTGGCGAGAGCCGATTGCAGGACAGCGGCCTTGGCGGGGCCAGCGGGGGCACCGTGGGAGGCCAGGTCGGCTATCGCTGGCAGGCGACGAACTGGGTGTTCGGACTGGAGGCCCAGGGCAACTGGGCCGGTTTCAAGCGGACGCTGGAACTCGCTGTGCCGCCGGTTTCAGCCAGCGTGAGAACCAACGCGTTCGGTCTCTTCACCGGGCAGGTCGGCTATGCCTGGAACAAGGTTCTGCTTTATGTGAAGGGCGGCGGCGCTGTCGTCAGCAACCGGGCGGAAGTCGATGTGATCGGGGTGGGCAGTGTGTCGAAAAGCGAAACCCGCTGGGGCGGCACAGTCGGGGTCGGTCTTGACTTCGCTTTCGCTCCCAGCTGGAGCCTGGGGCTTGAATATGACCACCTCTTCCCTGGCAAGAGAGATGACATGCGCCAGGATGTCGATGTCGGTCTGGCCCGCCTGAACTACAGATTCGGCGGCCCGCTGGTGGCGCGCTACGGATTGCCCGGGCGATTTCGGTTGTGAGAGAAGGAGAAGCGCCCCAGGCGTTGGCCGCGGGGCTTCTCCTTCTCAAATGGGGTGAGGGCTGGCAACCCGGCAGGTCGGCAGCGCGGATGAGACCGCAGTGCCGCGCGGCTGTTGTCAGGCGGGGTGGTGTTCGGTTCCGGGGGCGAAGGCCTCTCCCATCCGCGCCAGTTCGGCGCGCGCCAGACCCGCCTGCCAGGTCCGGTTGAAGTCACCGAACAGCATTTCGAGATCGCGGCTCTCGATGGCGGCTTTGCTGCTCACACGCAGAGTGTTGCCGGTAGTGAGGATGAACTGGTGTTTCGCAGCGACATAGGCGATGCCGCTGAAGCGCCCGGGTCTGGGAGATGGAGCGGGGAAATCCCTCGACAGGTCGACAAGGATGGCGAAGGGCACCGATGTTCCGTTGATCCACATGGTCTTGATACTGGTGGAGGTGATCGCGCGCCATGGCATGGGCGAGGGAAGGTTGCCGAACCGCAGGCCGTCCGCTGTCAGGGTCATGAAGCGCCGGTTGCGCTGGCGCCAGGTGGTGACAGTGAATGCCAGGAACAGCAATGTGAGAGCCCAGCACAGGGCGACCATCCATGCGGCCACGGATGGCCCGGATCGGGCGGCAATCGCAGTACCAGACGCACATATCAGGGCGATCGCAGCCGTGGCGATGATCTGTTTAGCAGAGCCCTTATAGAGCACGAGCCGCTCCACCCCTTGTGCGGCCACTTGGCGCAAGTCCTTGAGCTTTACATCGCGCTTCACTGCGGCGATCTCGCGGAACTCCGACTCCACGGTGGAACGGATGTCGGCCGCCGTGCTCTGCGCTGTATTTTCGGTGTTTTCCGGTCCTGCGGCTTCCAGTCCGAACTGCTCAAGCAAAGGCCCCGGGGCC
>Ga0123357_10000186_pt1 | contig 57771 bp, 48 predicted proteins | sample TergutEmb28metaG_FD_89873 | JGI IMG/M metagenome (GOLD analysis project Ga0123357, IMG submission 89873) | Embiratermes neotenicus P4 segment gut microbial communities from Petit-Saut dam, French Guiana - Emb289 P4 | ecosystem: Host-associated > Arthropoda: Insects > Digestive system > Gut ...
AGGTCCTTATACGCTTCGACCGCTTCCTGTGCATCGAGCGTCTTCGAAGATACGCTGGTGCGGATGACGTAGATTCCATCGAGGCGCTCCTCTTCCTCAATCTCCCGCAGACGCCGCTTCCAGAAAATCCTCCCATCCTCGATCTTCACCTTGAAGTGTTTGGCCATCCTTCTTCGGTAAAGGATCGCACCAACCGCTTTGCCGATCTCAGCGGCCGTCTTGAGCGATTGAGGGCCCTTCCGATTGACCCTCGCCTCGATTCGCTTGAGATCGCGCTCGGTCGCGTCGAGCAATTCATTGCGGTTATATTCGGATGGAAGGACCCGCGGACGGGAAGCACGTGAACGAGCGGGATGGGAGGGCAGGTGCACCGGATTCGGGTTCCCTATTGGCGCGGCAGCTGTCGCAAGGGGCGGCGAAGCTGTGGAAGATGACACTGGTGATGGCACCAATGGCCTTGTCGATGCCGGTCTGATGCGGCACCACGGCAAAGGCAAAGGTTTGCAGGCACAACAACCAACAACTGGAATATTCGAAACTGCTGCAAGTAGACGATGTTTCGTCGTGCCTCCCTTACTCACTGCTGTGAGGGGCAGGATCCGCCGCGCGGCCCGCTTGTTCGGACAAATCCAGCGATTCCAATGTGCTTGCAGCCCGCACAGCCGTCACCGGCAAAGCCGCCAGGGCGGAGGGGTTCGTCAATACCACCAGTGAGTTTGGGCCTCCAGGACGTGGCTATCTGCCGGAACCATCGCCAAACAGACGTACAACGAGCTACTCATTCGAAAAACATGCAATATAGTGCAAATGGGGGTGAGTAATTACCTCTTTACCGTGCCAACATCTCGCTGCTGTGGTACAGCACTTTTTGTCCATTTCGAGGTGGTAAAGGAACGCCATTCCGTTCGATCCGCGGCCTTTCGTTTATCTGTTTTCACGGGGAGATTCATTGATGGACCTGTCATTGGAATGCGGCGCTTCGCCGCTGTGGTCGGCGCGGCGTAATCAACTGGTGCTGGCGGCCTATACCGCCGCGATTTTTGTAAGCGCTCTGTTATTGTTCTCGGTGCAGCCTTTGTTTACCAAGATGGTGCTGCCGCAGCTTGGCGGATCGCCGGCAGTGTGGTCGGTGGCGATGGTGTTTTTCCAGTCATTGCTGCTCGCGGGTTATGTCTATGCCCATCTGCTGATGAAGATCCGCAATCGCGTGCTGCCGGTTGTAATCCATCTAATATTGCTCGTGGTGGCGTTCTCGACCCTGCCGCTCGGGATCGCGACGGCGTTCGGGGAGCCGCCGCAGTCGGGCTACGCGATCTGGCTGCTCGGGCTGTTCGCGGTATCGATCGGCTTGCCGTTCTTCGCGCTCTCTGCCAACAACCCGCTGTTGCAGGCCTGGTTCGTGCGCACCGGTCACAGCGCCGGGCGGGATCCCTATTTTCTCTATGCCTCGTCCAATATCGGCAGTTTCCTTGCTCTTCTGTCCTATCCGGTGCTGGTGGAACCGCTGCTGGCGCTGCGCAGTCAGAACGGCCTGTGGAGTGGCGGTTTCGCCGTCCTGATCGTGCTGATTGCGAGCTGCGCGGTGCTGCTGTTACGATCGCCGGCGGCGGTGGCGCAGGAGCAGGCTGCGGAGGAGAACGCGGTGGCACCGTCATGGGGGTTGCGGGGGCGCTGGATCCTGCTGTCGGCAGTGCCGTCGGGGCTCCTGATCGCGGTGACGGCACATATCTCGGCGGATGTGGCGGCGGCACCGCTGTTGTGGGTGATGCCCCTGGCGCTCTATCTCCTGACCTGGGTGCTGGTGTTTCAGTCACGCCCGCTGCTCGGCCACAAGCTGATGTTGGCGCTGCAGCCGATCGCTATCGTCGGCACGATCGCAATGTTTGACTATAGCGGCGCGCGGCCCATCCTGGTGACCCTCAGCAGCCACCTGCTGTGCTTCTTCGTGCTGGCGATGGGCTGTCATGGCGAACTGGCGCGCACACGTCCCGCCGCGAAATATCTCACCGGCTTTTACGTGGCGCTGTCCTTTGGTGGCATGGTCGGTGGGCTGTTTGCCGGTCTGGTTGCCCCGTTCGTGTTCTCCTGGGTGGCGGAATATCCGATCCTGATCGCGCTCGTGGTGTTGTGCAATCCGAAGGAGGTGCTGCGTCAGGATGGCTGGTGGCGATGGTATTGGGCGGTCCTGGCCGTGATTGCGGTGCTCGTGTTCGTGCCGGTGCTGTTGCCGGAGCAGCAGATCTCGACCGGATCGCATATGCTGGGTGATTTCTCGGTGTGGCTGCGCGACAGCCATGTCGGGGTTGCGACAGCGGTGGGAATGTTCGGTGCGGCGGCGATGCTGCTGGGCCTTGGTCGCTGGAAATATTTTGCCGCAGTTGCGGTGGCGTTGGCGCTGGTTGTCGTCCATGCCAATGACAGTGTGGAGACGGCACGCAGTTTCTTCGGTGTCCACAAGATCCTCAAGAGCGATGATGGCCGCTTCCACGTGCTGGCGCACGGCACCACGGTCCATGGTGCCGAGCGGGTGCTCAATAATGATGGTTCGCCGGTTGTTGGTCGTCCGGAGCTGATCAGCTATTATCACAAGGATGGTGGCATCGGTCAGGTGATCACAGCGATTCGCGCACGCAAAGGTGCCCCGCTCAAGGTCGCGGTGATTGGCCTCGGGGCCGGCACGCTGGTGTGTGCGGCGGCTCCGGGCGAGGACTGGCGGTTTTTCGAGATTGACCAGTCCATGGTCGCCACCGCGCGCAACCCGAAATATTTCCACTTCATCTCGGCCTGTGCGCCCGACCTCCAGCCGGTGATCGGCGATGCAAGGTTGACTTTTGCCAAGGAAGCCGAAGGCGTCTACGACCTGGTCATCGTCGACGCCTATTCGTCGGACGCCATTCCAATTCACCTCGCTACCGCCGAGGCGATGAAAATCTACAAGGACAAGCTTGCTCCCGACGGGGTGGTAATGATGCATGTCTCCAACCGCCATCTCGATCTCGAGCCCGTGGTGGTCGGCATCGCCGGCGCCAACGGTCTGCGCAGCTGGGCCTACAAAGGCGATACCCGGACCGAAGAGGAGCCCTATATCTATGACACCCGTGTGGTGGTGTCGGCCCGGACGGACGCCGATGTGGGCGGGCTTGCCTCCTCGCCGCATTGGACGGAAATGAAACCGGATCCGGCCTTGCGGGTGTGGACCGACGACTATTCCAATATTCTGGGAGCGATCTATCGCCGTCTGCGCGGATAGGGTAGAGGTTGTCGGCTTGCGGTGTCGAGGCTTTCACAGCAGCAAACAGGCGCTGGGCCCCGACACTGCTTTTTCAGGAAGAAGGCGACTGGCCTGTTTTTGCGGAATTCTGTTGCTGGCATGACCGGAAGACCCCGAAGACAGAAGATCATCCTCTCGGCACATCGGCGCGATCGTGATCGGGGCTGTGTCGGGCACGCTGCTGCGCCGTTCTGAAGTTGGGGCGGAAGACGCAGATCTGGCCATAGAAGAAGTTATGACGGGCTGAGGTGATGATCATGCCGGGGGTGCTGCCTTCGATCGGAGGGGACACCTGGGAGGGTTGAGGCTGGATTGTTCACGCTGTGCAGTGGCCGGCGTCAGGTCTTGAGGCGGTAGCCGCTGCGCAGCATCCGCCCGACCAGGATCAGGCAGAGGAGGAAAAAGACCGACGTCATTGCCAGGCTGACCATGGGGCTCACGTCGGCGGCAGCATCGCCATAGAAGCTCCAGCGGAACCCGGAAATCATGTAGACCACGGGATTGAACAGCGCCACGCTGTGCCATGGCGGGGGCAGGATGTTGATGGAATAGAAAGTGCCTCCGAGGAAGGTCAGCGGTGTTATCACAAGCATCGGGATCATCTGCAGTTTCTCGAAACTGTCAGCCCAGATTCCGATGATGAATCCGAAGAGGCTGAAGGTGGTTGCCGTCAGCGTCAGGAAGGTCAGCATCCAGAAGGGGTGTTCGATGTGGAGCGGCACGAAGAGGGCGGCGGTGGCGAGGATGAGGAAGGCCAGCACGATCGATTTGGTGGCGGCGGCCCCGACATAGCCGAGCACGATCTCGACGGAAGAGATCGGGGCCGAGAGGATTTCATAGATGGTGCCGATGAATTTCGGAAAATAGATGCCGAAGGAGGCGTTACTGAGGCTCTGGGTCAGCACCGAGAGCATGATCAGGCCGGGGACGATGAAGCTGCCGTAGCTGACGCCTTCGACATTGTTGATACGCGAGCCGATGGCGGCCCCGAACACCACGAAATAGAGCGAGGTGGAGATCACGGGCGAGACGACGCTCTGCATCAGCGTGCGCAGGGCGCGCGCCATTTCAAAGACATAGATGGCGCGGATGGCCCGGAAATTCATGAATTGGTGCTCACAAGATCGACGAAGATGTCCTCAAGGGAGGACTGGGTGGTGTCGAGATCGATGAAGTGAAGACCCGCGGCACGCAGGTCGGTGAGCAGCCCGGTGATGCCGGTGTGGCTGCCTTTGGTATCGTAGTCATAGACCAGGAGACGGCCCTCGCCCTCGAGCGCAAGGCGGTAGTGGGCAAGCTGTTCGGGCACAGCGTCGACTTTTTCCTGCAGATGCAGGGTGAGATGTTTCCTGCCGAGTTTCTGCATCAATGTCGCCTTGTCCTCGACCAGAATGATGCGGCCCTTGTTGATGACCGCGATACGGTCGGCCATTTCTTCTGCTTCTTCGATGTAATGGGTGGTGAGGATGATGGTGACGCCGCGGCTTTTGAGATCGCGAACCACCTGCCACATGGCTTTCCGCAATTCGACGTCGACGCCGGCGGTGGGCTCATCGAGGAAGAGGATCTGCGGCTCGTGGGAAAGCGCCTTGGCGATCATCACACGGCGTTTCATTCCGCCGGAGAGGGTGATGATTTTGTTGTCCTTTTTGGTCCACAGCGACAGATCGCGGAGCACCTTCCCGATATAGGCGTCATCACGCGGTCGCCCGAACAGGCCGCGGCTGAAGCTCGCGGTGGCGAACACCGTGTCGAAGGAATCGGTGTGCAGTTCCTGCGGCACCAGTCCGATCATCGCCCGCACCTTGCGGTAGGAGGCAGAAATCTCCTCGCCATCGACGCGGACCTCACCGCGGCTTGCCCGTGAGAGGCCGCAGATGATGTTGATCAGGGTGGTTTTGCCGGCGCCGTTGGGGCCGAGCAGGGCGAAGATCTCGCCGCGCCTTATGTCGAGGTTGATGTCTTCGAGCGCCGTGAAGCCGGAAGCGTAGGTCTTTGACAGGCGCGAAATCTGGATGATGGCGGACATGGCAAGGGAGGTGGTTTTCGGGGATGCGATGTGGGCGAGGCGGCTTTGAGCGGCAAGAGGCGGAAATCGAGCCCCGCAGCAGGAGGAATGGTTCAAAGATAGGAATGCGCAGCGCTCGGTGCAATCTGCGTCATCCCGCAGGCAGCGATGCGGGCGGAAATTCAGGTGACGATGTAGCTTCCCAGTGTCGGCATCGCGCTCCAGCGGGTGGCGACATAATCGAAGAGCCAGCGTCCTTTGGCGCCGGTTCGGAAGGCCACGCGCTGGGTTGTCTGGGGAGCGATGGCGAGTGTGTCGAGCAGATACGGTTTCCAACCGTCGTCAAGCCGGTCGAGCAGACGAAAATGCTGGCCGTGGAGGTGAAAGACCTGGGGCAGCGGTGTGGGATTGGTCAGTGTCAGCACCACGGTGGTGGCGGATCGGACCTGGAAGGCAGGTTGGCGCAGGGCGATGGGATCGGTACTTCGGTCGGGCTCAAGCGCGATGGCAAAGCGCTGCGCGGCCCGGAGATCGAGCTGCGGCGGCAGGTCGGAGGGCAGGGCTGCGGCAGGTGGCAGTCGGTCGGACCGTCGCGCAGGTTCTGTGGTGACGAGGCGCGCAATGGGCCGGGCGCTGGTGCCATCGTGGAGCAGAATGGCGGTGTTCGAGCCCGCTTCGGCTGTTCCATCGATGATGACGTCGCAGCGGCTGCCGGGTGCCAGAGTCAGCGTGCTGTTGCGGGCGGGGAAGGGCTCGGCGGGGTGGCTGTCGATGGCGATCACGGTGATGTCGCGCCCCTCGATCCGGATCGCGGCGATGTTGCGTGGAGAGAAATTGATGACACGCAGGCGCAGGCGTTCGTTGGCGGCGATGGTGAATTCCGGCAGGACCCTGCCGTTGACGGTATAGATTGCAGCAAGGTCGCCCTCCGCCGGAGGAACCTGCGCCATGCCATCATGCAGGTTCCAGTTCTCGATCAGGAAGAGCTGATCACGGTCTGCGATCGGCGCTGGAGTGGTTTCTTCAACGATGACGCCAAGCGGTTGCACCGGCTTTGCGATTTTGCCCGGGGACCACAGATCGATCAGCATGGTGCCGGCGTGGCGGAGCGTGACCGTGAAATTGTCGCTGCCTCCCGGGGGTACCAGCCGGTCCGGGGTGGGTGCGCCATCCAGTCCACGCCAGATCGGTGCTGCGGCAATCGGCAGCTCGTTGTGAAAGCGGATATTGCAGCTGTCGCCAGGCTTGAGGCGAAGATCACGCGGCGGCAGAGTGGCAAGCTGCCAGATTGACGGAGCCGGCTGGAGGCCGGCTCCGTCAAGGGCTGCAACCCGAGCGCGGATGGTGATGTCGACAGAAGCGGGGGCCGCCGCGAGGCTGGCGGAGGGCGGAATCGCTGTTACGGCGAGGCCGGCTCCAAGCCCTGCCATGACCGCACGTCTGTTGGGGAGAAAAATCCGTGTCATCGGCCATGCCGCCCGTGTTTTTCGATTCTTGAATGTCTCATCATGAGCGGACTGGCGGCGCAGGCAAAGCCCCGAAATGGCGCGTCTGGTCGGGAAATTCGCGCAGACACGGCACTCGCGAGTCTGCATCGTTTTTGAAGAGTGACAGAAATTCAATTGCTTGGAGGCCGGTTGCAGGGCCGCAGCAGGCTTCATAAGCCCGGTACGACAGGCTCCGATCGTTCATCTGAAGCGCAAAGCCCTTATTAAGCGGCTGGCCCTGCGATCAGACCTTCAAAAAACAAAAACCGCCAGCGGTCGTTTAGCGCGGCAGTCCGCTGTGCTCAGGTCATGGCAACGCCGGGCGGATGTCCGTTCGCGGGAAATCCTGCCCCTTGAACAGCCAAGGGACAGCCAAGGGACAGCCAAGGGTTCGTTGCTTTGGCCAATGCATAGGCGAAACAATCGCCAAAATTCAGCCCGGCAGGGTGTCGCCTGGTATCTCCCCTTGCTGAACCCGAAGAAGGCCTGGCGTGCCAGCACGCCCTGCTCGATCGTCACTGGCTCAATGACGATGCCTGCACGCTGGAAGAAGGCTTCGAGCTGACGATTGCCGTTGGTGTGCGAGCTGGCTTTCGATCTTTCGATGACCATCGTGAGTTCGACATGATTTGCGACGCTGATGCGACAGGTCTCGGCGGCCTGGATGCACGTGCGCGAAATCTGCGGCCTCCGCTTCGCGGTAAAGAATGGCGACCAGGGCGGAGGTGTCGATAATCATTTCGGCAGGCCGTGCTCATCGTAGAGCAATTCGGCATAATCGGCATAAGGGCGCTTCAAAAGTGCTGCAGTGCGGTCGGCGATTGCCAGGAGTTCTTCGACGCTCCCGCGCTCCTGCGCCCGCTCACACCTGGCAAGCCTTTCCCGCAAGGCCTCAGTGACAACTTTGGTCATGCTTTCCCCGGTGGCAGCGGAAATGGCCTTCGCCAGGCGGTAAGCTTCCGGATCCCTGATACGGAGGTTCATTGCAGCGATTTCCTCAACCGTTCCAGATCGACGCCCCGATCCTCGTGTGCCTGAAACTTGTCCCCGGGTTGCGATCTTGAGTTTGGGAGCGAAGCAAAGCAGCCGAAGACTGGCACCGCGCCAGTCACGGCGTTGCCCTGGCCACCGTGGTGGAGACCTGGGGGGCCGGCGGGCTCAAGCCTTGCCATCAATGACCAGGGCGCCTTTCTCGGCTCGGTCTCGGGTGGCTGTGTCGGCCTGGGTACCCCCCATTGGCTTTGCGGGCGTGCGGCACTCCCGCAGGCGATTTCGTGGGCAGAAAAGACGCGAATTTTCTTCCCTTCTGTCATCGTGAGGCGGCAGCTTCAAGAACGCAGGGATACCGGAATACCAGAGGCGGGATGGGGGCGAAAAGGGCCAAGGGTGTGAAATCCCCCCGACATGTCGGGTCTGTGGTAATTAATCCTGTATTTTCAGATGGTGTGTGTTGTGTGGTGCGGGCGGAGGGACTTGAACCCCCACGACTTGCGTCACTGGAACCTAAATCCAGCGCGTCTGCCAGTTCCGCCACGCCCGCGAAAAATGCATCAGGACCTGCCGCTGTTTCCCCGCGGGCAGACAGGCATTTAAGCATGTGCCGACCTGGGCGCAGCAAAAAAATGGCAAAATGGTGACAAACCACCGTCATCCACATTGCTGCCTTGACCGCGGGCGGTTGCCGATTGCCGATTCGGCACCCCGGCACCGAGGGAGGTGGCGAAGATTGCCCACATCTTCGCCGGTCATCATCCTGCCCGGCATTGCGCAATGCGGGGCAGGACTGTATTGGGATGTCGAGCGAACTGCGCAAGGCCGGTTTCCGCCGGTTTCGGGAGTTTAAGAGGCCTCGAGCGCAGATAAAGGCGCAGCAGAGGGCACTGAAAATTGCCTGCTCAGGGCAAAAAAGTGTAGCAGAATCAACGCCGAAAATGTGAAACAGAGGCTTCATGGCCGCTTTCGCGACCGAAGCTTGCCGGATCACTGGAATTTCTGTTGTCTCATGGGCTATTCCCCTGGACAGACGGGTGTCATAAATCGTGATCCTGGCGGGTGATCCACCGGCGCGACGCTTTTTTGGGATGCATCTGGCCCCGATGGGCCTCAAGGAACGAAAAGAAGATTGGACATGCAGGTCACAGAGACCCTCGTGGAGGGATTGAAGCACGAGTTCACGATCAGCGTTCCGGTCGCCGATCTGGATGCCAGGGCAGGTGTCAAGTTCGGTGATATCCAGGGCAAGATTCGTCTCAATGGCTTTCGTCCCGGCAAGGTCCCGGTTTCCCACATCAAAAAACTCTATGGCCGTTCCACCATGATGGAGGTGGTCAATGAGACCATCCACACCACCAACGACCAGGTTTTCACGGAGCGGGGTTTTCGCCTGGCGACCGAACCCAGGGTCAAGTTTCTGCCCGGAGAGGCGGCCGTTGAGGACGTGCTGAGCGGCAAGTCGGATCTGGTCTACTCCGTCACGGTGGAACTGGTGCCGACGATCGATCTGGCCGATTTCAAGGACTTCAAGGTTGAGAAGCTGGTGGCTGAGGTTTCGGACGCCGATTTGGCCCTGGCGGTGGAGCGTATCGCAGAGAGCTATCGCAGTTTCACCGACCGCGGCGAGGGCGCCACGGCACAGGCCGGAGATCGCGTCACCATCAGTTTCAAGGGCACCATCAACGGAGAGCCCTTTGACACCGGTGCCGCCGATGACGTCAAGGTGGTGATCGGTTCCAAGCAGTTCCTGGAGGGATTCGAGGACCAGCTGATCGGCATTGCCGCGGGCGAGACCCGCACCCTGAAATGCGCCTTCCCGGCCAGCTATGGGAACCCGAAGCTGGCAGGCAAGGATGCTGAATTCGAGGCCACGGCGTCCCTGATCGAGAGCCCCAACGAACTCAGGATTGACGACCAGTTCGCCACGATGCTCGGTCTGGAGACGCTGGAACGGCTGCAGCAGGCGGTCCGGAAGCGGCTTGTGGCTGATTACGCCGAGGTCAGCCGGCGCTGTGTCAAACGCGCGCTCCTCGACCGCCTTGACGAAGCCCACCGCTTCGAGGCGCCGCCGACCCTGGTTGAGCAGGAGTTCAATCAGATGTGGCAGGGGATCGCCGAGGAGATGGAGGCCGGGGGCAGGACCTTCGCGGACGAAAATACCACCGAGGAGGAGTCCAGGGCGGAATATCGCGTCATTGCCGATCGTCGCGTTCGCCTTGGTCTGGTTCTGGCGGAAATCGCCTCGAGAAACAAAATTGAGGTGTCGACTGAGGAACTCGACCAGGTTCTGTTTGAGCAGGCGCGGCGCATGCCGGGTCGCGAGAAAGATGTGTGGGAATATTTCCGCAATAACCCAAACGCGTTAGCTGGCATTCGAGCACCCATTCTGGAAGAAAAGGTGGTCAATTTCATCCTCGAGCTGGCCGATGTGACCGAGCGCACGGTGTCGCATGCGGAACTGCTGAAGGCGGATGAGGAAGCCACCAAGACGAAGCTGAACCAGGGCGCCGGGGAGTGACCCGGGCAATCGTGGCGGAATCGGCTTCCCAGAGCGCGCGGGTTAACCAATAATTTACGCTGATCCTGTTTCAGGAGAGCCGATTCATATCCATCTGTCTCCCCAAGGCTTGAAGGCTTGCCAAGACTTGGTCCCGGCCCGGCTTGCAGGACTTGCCTTCAGCTTTGTGCAGGTCCGGCCTTCAAGGTTCGGTTGTCGAGGGGAGATGTCCGCCTCAAGCAATATCCAGGTGATTCATGCGTGATCCGGTCGAAACCTATATGAACCTCGTGCCGATGGTGGTTGAGCAGACCAATCGGGGCGAGCGCGCCTACGACATCTTTTCCCGACTCCTCAAGGAACGCATCATCTTCGTCACCGGACCGGTCGAGGACGGGATGTCGACGCTGGTCGTGGCCCAGCTTCTGTTCCTGGAGGCGGAGAATCCCAAGAAGGAAATCTCGATGTACATCAATTCGCCTGGCGGCGTGGTGACATCGGGCCTGGCGATCTACGATACCATGCAGTTTATCCGCCCCCCGGTATCGACGCTGTGCACCGGGCAGGCGGCCTCAATGGGCTCGCTGCTGCTGGCGGCCGGCGAGAAGGACCTGCGGTTCAGCCTGCCGAATTCGCGCATCATGGTCCATCAGCCTTCGGGCGGCTTCCAGGGCCAGGCCACCGACATTATGTTGCACGCCCAGGAAATCCTCAATCTGAAACGCCGGCTTAACGAAATTTACGTCGCCCATACCGGCCAGACCCTGAATGCGATCGAGGATGCGCTGGAGCGCGACAAATTTCTGACCGCCGAAGAGGCCAGGAGCTTCGGTCTGGTCGACAAGGTCATCGCCAAGCGGATCGACGATCCGACGGCGGCAACCAGGTTTCCATGAGCGATTTGCGGTGATGTTCTGGTTTTGTTCCGGTTTTCGGGGCTTTCCAGTGACGATTTTCTCAACGACGCTATTGTCAGCGATGTCTGGCAGCGCTTCAATTAGCGAATTCTTGATAGTCGAGTGACAGCATGATTGGCTACACCTGCCCGGTCACCGGCGGAAACGATGGGGGCAGGCCACGGCAGCGGGGGGCTCTGGTACGGGATTTGCAGGATCTCTTGCCGTGGGGTGTGGATGTCACAGAATGGTGCGGTCGGGAGGGGCCGAACGTGCCGCGGGACGGAGATGTGAATGAGTAAGGTCGGCTCGAGTGATTCAAAGAACACGCTGTATTGCTCATTCTGCGGCAAGAGTCAGCATGAAGTCCGCAAGCTGATTGCGGGCCCGACGGTCTTCATCTGCGACGAATGTGTCGAATTATGCATGGATATCATCCGCGAGGAGAACAAATCCTCGCTGGTGAAGTCGCGCGACGGTATCCCGACACCTAAAGAAATCTGCAAGGTTCTGGACGATTATGTGATCGGTCAGAGCCATGCCAAGAAGGTGCTCTCTGTCGCGGTCCATAACCATTACAAACGTCTCAATCACCAGACCAAGCATAACGACGTCGAACTGGCCAAGTCCAATATCCTCCTGATCGGGCCGACCGGGTCGGGCAAGACCCTGCTGGCCCAGACGCTGGCGCGGATTCTCGATGTGCCGTTCACGATGGCGGATGCGACCACGCTGACGGAAGCGGGATATGTCGGTGAGGATGTCGAGAACATCATCCTGAAACTGCTGCAGGCGGCGGATTACAATGTCGAGCGCGCCCAGCGCGGCATCGTCTATATTGACGAAATCGACAAGATCAGCCGCAAGTCCGACAATCCCTCGATCACCCGGGATGTGTCCGGGGAGGGCGTGCAGCAGGCGCTGCTCAAGATCATGGAGGGAACGGTGGCGTCGGTGCCGCCGCAGGGCGGCCGCAAGCATCCCCAGCAGGAGTTCCTGCAGGTCGATACCACCAATATCCTGTTCATCTGCGGTGGCGCGTTTGCCGGCCTTGAGAAGATCATCTCGGCGCGTGGACGCTCGACCTCGATCGGTTTCGGCGCTCAGGTGCTGGCACCGGAAGACCGCCGCACGGGTGAAATATTCCGCCATGTCGAGCCGGAGGATCTGCTGAAATACGGTCTGATTCCGGAATTCGTCGGCCGCCTGCCGGTGGTGGCGACGCTTGAGGATCTTGATGAAGCATCGCTGAAGAAAATCCTGACAGATCCAAAGAATGCACTGGTAAAACAATACCAGCGCCTGTTCGAAATGGAGAATATCGAACTGACCTTCGCCGATGAGGCGCTGGGTGCGGTTTCGCGCAAGGCCATTGAGCGCAAGACCGGGGCGCGGGGTCTGCGTTCCATTCTTGAGTCGATCCTGCTTGAGACCATGTTCGATCTGCCGAGCCTGGAAGGTGTGGAAGAGGTGGTGATCTCGCGGGAGGTCGTGGAAGGCACCGCCCGTCCATTGTATATTTATGCCGACCGTTCGGATCGGGCGATGGAGAATGCGAGCGCCTGAACCGGATCGGCCTTTTTGGCGCCTCAGAACGGCCGCATCCCTGTGGCCGAATCAGGATGGATTGGCGAGGGGCGCAATGACGAGCATTTTTCAGTGACTTGACACCCCCGTCCGCGATCGCCACCTAGTTCCATGGGTGGGCGGGGTTCTGTCCGGGATTCGCTCACGCAATCCATGCGGCGACTGTTGTGACGGACCCGAAACACCGAAACCCAAGGCAGCCAGCACGGCAGCCAGCAAGAACTGTCCCCGACGCCTGCCACCCAAAGCCCGCGAACGAGACTGCCACTGAAACCGGCACCAGCACTTTGAGAAGGAGACCAGGCCCGAAAATCTGCGACCAGGATTTGTGCTTCCAGACCTGAGACCGGGACTTTGCGAACAGGGAACGGAAAATCCGAAACCTCGGGAAATCCACAAAAACCTGGATCCACCACCTTAAAATCCACCACCTTAAAATCCAAGACCGCTCATTTAAGACGGCGCATCGGCGCATACGAAGGACTGCGAACCCGCAAAAAGACGGCATCATCTCACTCTGGCTTGCGCAGCAGGGGTGGGTTGGGGGCCAGGGGGGCGCAACAAAAGGGAACAGACAGGTTATGACCAGCCCCAAACCACGACCCACCATCGTTCACGGCGAGGCGCATGTCTATCCGGTGTTGCCGTTGCGCGACATCGTGGTTTTCCCGCACATGATCGTGCCGTTATTCGTGGGCCGTGAAAAGTCGATCCGGGCTCTTGAGCAGGTGATGAAGAGCGATGCTCTGATCATGCTGGCGACGCAGAAAAACGCCACCGACGATGATCCCCTGCCGGCCGCGATCTATGACACCGGAACGCTGGCGACGGTGCTGCAGCTGCTCAAGCTCCCCGATGGCACGGTGAAGGTGCTGGTCGAGGGGCTCGATCGTGCGCGGGTGCAGAAATACAGCGATCGCAGCGATTATTACGAAGCCACCGCGGCTGCGCTCGCCGATACCGACGCCAGGTCGGTCGAGGCCGAGGCGCTGGCGCGCTCGGTGGTGTCGGATTTCGAGAGCTATGTGAAGCTCAACAAGAAGATCTCGGCCGAGGTCGTCGGCGTGGTGCAGTCGATCAGCGACTTCGCCAAGCTCGCCGATACGGTGGCCTCCCATCTCGCGGTCAAGATTGCCGACCGCCAGGGTATCCTGGAGACGCTCTCGGTGACCGCACGGCTTGAGAAAGTGCTCGGCCTGATGGAGAGCGAGATCTCGGTCCTGCAGGTCGAAAAGCGCATCCGCTCGCGCGTCAAGCGTCAGATGGAGAAGACCCAGCGCGAGTACTACCTCAATGAGCAGATGAAGGCGATCCAGAAGGAACTCGGCGACGACGACGGCCGCGACGAGCTTGCCGACCTGGAAGAGAAGATTTCCAAGATCAAGCTTTCCAAAGAGGCTCGCGAAAAGGCGCAGCACGAGCTGAAAAAGCTGCGTCAGATGTCGCCGATGTCGGCGGAAGCGACCGTCGTGCGCAACTATCTCGACTGGCTCCTGTCGATTCCGTGGAACAAGAAATCCAAGATCAAGAAGGATCTGGAGGCGGCGCAGGAGACTCTTGATGCCGACCACTATGGCCTCGAGAAGGTCAAGGAACGCATCGTGGAGTATCTCGCGGTGCAGTCGCGTGCCAACAAGCTGACCGGTCCGATCCTGTGTCTGGTCGGTCCTCCGGGCGTCGGCAAGACCTCGCTCGGCAAGTCGATTGCGCGGGCCACGGGCCGCGAATTCGTGCGCGTCTCGCTTGGTGGCGTGCGGGACGAGGCCGAGATCCGCGGCCACCGCCGCACCTATATCGGCTCGATGCCGGGCAAAATAATCCAGTCGATGCGCAAGGCCAAGTCGTCGAATCCGCTTTTCCTGCTGGATGAGATCGACAAGATGGGCTCCGACTTCCGCGGGGATCCGTCCTCGGCGCTGCTCGAGGTGCTCGATCCCGAGCAGAACTCGACCTTTAATGATCACTATCTCGAGGTCGATTACGATCTCTCCAGTGTGATGTTCATCACCACGGCGAATACGCTCAATATTCCCGGCCCGCTGATGGACCGCATGGAGATCATCCGGATCGCCGGCTACACCGAGAACGAAAAGGTCGAGATCGCGCGCAAGCACCTGATTCCGGGCTCGCTGTCCAAGCATGGACTCGCGGTCGAGGAATGGTCGATCACGGACGATGCCCTGCTGTTCCTGATCCGCCGCTACACCCGCGAAGCGGGGGTGCGCAATCTCGAGCGCGAATTGTCGACGCTGGCCCGCAAGGCGGTCAAGGATCTGATGATTTCCAAGAAGAAGTCGGTCAAGGTGACGGTCGACAATCTTGAGGAATTCCTCGGAGTTCCGAAGTTCCGCTTCGGCGAGATCGAGAGCGACGATCAGATCGGCATTGTCACGGGTCTCGCCTGGACCGATGTCGGGGGCGAACTGCTGACGATTGAAGGTGTGATGATGCCCGGCAAGGGCAAGATGACGGTTACCGGCAATCTGCGGGACGTTATGAAGGAGTCGATTTCGGCTGCTGCATCCTATGTGCGCTCGCGTGCCATTACCTATGGCATCGAGCCGCCGATGTTCGAGAAGCGCGACATCCATGTCCATGTCCCTGAGGGCGCAACCCCCAAGGATGGTCCGTCCGCCGGTGTCGCCATGGCTACTGCGATCATCTCGGTGATGACCGGAATCCCGATTCGTCATGAGGTGGCGATGACCGGCGAAATCACCTTGCGCGGCCGCGTGCTGCCGATCGGGGGGCTCAAGGAGAAACTGCTGGCAGCCGCCCGGGGCGGCATCAAGAAAGTGCTGATTCCGGAAGACAACGCCAAGGATCTCAGCGAGATTTCGGATGCCATCAAGGGTGGCATGGATATCATCCCGGTCGCCCGTCTTGACGACGTGCTGACGCACGCGCTGGTGCGAAAGCCGGTGCCGATCGTGTGGGAAGAGGAGACCAAGGTGGCGCCGGTGAAAACCGATGGCGACGATGCCGCCAGTGGTCTGACGGCACATTAGGCATGGCCGCGGCCCGCGAAAGAGCTGGGAAGAGATCCGACACCGCCCTTTGCCCTCGCAAAGGGCGGTGTCGCTGTCTGGTGCGGAAGTTTGTTGCCGGCCAGGGTGGCAGCTCACCATCTGGCTGGATCACCGACGCCGGGCCATGGCAGGGCACGAACCGGAAGTGTCGGCAGCATTTTTACTGCGGCGCGAAAGCTGGTCTGCTGCGCTCGCCAGCTGCGCCGGAGTGGCGGGGCCGCTGGAGCGCGACGAAATTCCCGATGACGCCGAGCCATCCCGGTTCCCGTGGTGAGATGGCGCGCAAGCCGCAAAACCTCGATCGGCCGGGCTGACTCCCTGTTGCAGCGGGCACTGCGCCCGGACGGCAAGCGTTGAGGGCCGCCCGTCGTTGTGAGAGCGGAAAACGCTCAACACACAGCTGCGTTTCGGTGGTGGTGATGGCCGGTGCAGACGGTGCGAAGCCGTGTTACCGGCGGGCACAGCGCATTCCGAGAAGTTCGTGTCGACAAGCGCTGCCAGATTGTGCCGCAAACAGCCGGTTGCAATTCAGCTCAAGCCTTTGACAGGCGCGATGATCGTGAGCGTTGGCGGTTTCCTTTGTCAACGGCGCTTTGGATTTCTTGTGCCTGTTCTGCGGGGTGGCTCGACAGGCCGATCACGGTTTTGTGAAGCTCTGCGCAGCTCTCTTCTTCGCGCAAGAAAATTGCAAATTGCAACGTGACAGACCGGAATCGATTGGAATCCTCGCTTTCACAGACCGCCGCTGATTGTGAGTCGCCGCGGCATCCAATGAGGCTGCCTGGTCGCGCGCCTGAAGCTGCGTGCATGGATCAGTCAGGAGTGCAGTGTAAATTGCGGAAGTGGGCCGTGCGCCAGTTTGGACAGAAGCGCTGTCGCAGGATGGAACGATCGAACAAGCGGCACCCGGATTCAGCCCGTGCCTGCGAAACCTGCGGAACGCCGCGGGCTTCCGCGCTTTTGTCAACACGAAATGCGCAGCTGTTTCTTTGTGGCGTTGTCGGCAAGAATTTGCTGTGAGGTGAGCAGGAGGATGTAGAAAACGAGGCTGGAGCTGCTCAGGGATTCGACATGATTCCGGGAAGCGTCGGCGGGCGGAGGTTTGGCGCCAAGGACCACGGAAGCCGCAAGGGGTGGCACTATGGCTCATATGTCATATGTTGGTGCCGATCCGCAGCGGTCGGAACGTGGTTCTGTGGCCACACAACCACAGGTAGGGTGTGATGGAAAGGCTTCCACCAGCTTTGTGTGGATGGCCGGGTTGTGGATGTGCTTAACGTTTTCACGGTGTTGCCTTTGGAGTGCGTGCGCGATTGCTGACGTGAGCGGATCGGGAAGACAAGGAATTACACAAAGGGGGCGTTTATGCCTGGGTGGAGTGATTTGCGTAGCAGAGCGACGGCTGCGGTGGCGGAGAGGCTGTCTGGATGGATCTGGACGATGGTGCTGTCCGGGGTGATGGCGGGCGCTTTGCTGCAGCCGGCGGCGGCACAGACATGCAGCTATTCGGGGGTTGTTTCCGGGGGGAGCGGGCCTCATCCCACTATTCTTATTCCGCCGTCGCAGTCATCAGGACAGCTCACGTCATCGCCGGGTTGCAGCGCTGTGATGGCGCGGAGTGCGATCAGCGACACGGTCCAGACGACGGTCCTCGACATCCGCCAGTCTGTCATGCAGCGGATCCTGCGCCCTGGGGTCCCGCCCTTGGACATCGATCCAGCGCAGGGGGATGTGTTTGCGCCCAGGCGCGCCAGCGCACCCTCTCCCTATCCGGATTCCGCGCGCGCTCCGGATCCTGGATCTCCTTCCGGGTCTTCCGGGGGGGCCACTCTGCACGAGGCGATCGGGCCGGACTGGCTCTATGGGGTGAATCTGATCGGCAGTGGCGACAAGGGCATCGCGCTCAATACCGAGGTGTCGGTGTCCAGCGTGGTGGGAGCGGTCGATGTGACGAAAATCGGCATTTTCTCCTCGACAGACGCCCTGACCTTCATCGGTACGGGGATCCACTCCTGGACCACCACCAGGGGAGACTATCTTCCCGACACTTCGTCCACGATCCCCTCGACCTCGGCCACCGTCGCCTATCTGAATGGTGGTTTCTCGACTGATTTCACTGTGCTCGCCAGCTGGACCCCGTCCACTGCAATCCAGGTTGGAGACTCAAGTGCCATCGGCTACACGGCCAATGTCCAGTACCGTTATGACGGACCTCACGCGGTGTGGTTCGAGCCGACTGTGGGGGTGACTTATGGCGAGCTGTTCAACGGCAGTTTTGCCCAGAAAACCTCCGACAGCACGGAAATCCATGGTGGTTTGCGCTTTGGCGCCGAGACCAGATGGATGGGGTACACAGTGCAGCCGACCCTGTCTGGTGTAGCCTTCAAGGTTGTGGATCAGAACGGGCTGGAGCAGGTTTGGAGCCCGGCCCTGATGAACACAGTGAACCCTTCCGGTGCGGTGGGCTTCCGTGGTTCGGCCAAAATGACCGTGCTGTGGACCAAGGCCTTTTCCTCCTATATCGATCTCCATGCCACCACGATGTCGAGCCCGGAAATGCCGAATATCCAGGTGATCGGGGTTCAGGGAGGACTTCGCTACACATTCTGACAGAAGCTTTCTTCCAAAACCGTTCAAGGCGGTTTGAAGACGGCAGAAGGCGGGCTTCGAGCCCGCCTTCTGCCGTCTTGTGGGTCGTTTGGGCCGTGCTTCCGCGGAACGGTTTTCGTTCAGCTTCGAATATCGTTTGCGGTGCTGTCGTAGAGGCGGAGAGGGCAGCAGGTCGGAGGGAGGTACGCGGCAGCGCGGCACGGCAGGGGGGGGTGAGGGAGTAAGCCTTGCGAGTGAGCCCTGCCTGCCCTTCGGAAGGGAAGATGTCCGAAAGCCACGCGCGGCTGCCGCGCCATCCGCCTTTGGGAAGTGCACCGGGGTGACTTCACCACCACGTCGTCAGCTGCAGGCGGTAATAGTCGAAGCTGTGCCCGCCGGCGTCCCGGACATAGTTTCCGGCGTAGATGTGAGAATAGAGCGCGTGCACCTGGGTGAAGCGGTTGATCTGCCAGGTCAGGTTGACTTCGCCGATCCGGGCGACATCGCGTGAGGTCGATCCCCTGGCGGTGAGGATGGTTCCCGGCGGGCCGTAAACGGAATCGGCGATTTCGACCCGGCGGAGAAAATTCCAGTTGGCGCCAAGCACCAGCCCGTTGGGCAGAAAGAGTTGCCCGTAGGGCTGGATGCTCTGGATATTCGAGGCACCGAAAACCGACACCTCCGAGATCACGCTGGCAGCCGGATAGGCCGCAGTGAAATTGCTAAAAGTCGAACTCTGTGGGTTGCTGTCGCCGGTGGCAAAATGCGTCCTGACGCCGATTTTGGGCTCGATCGCCGGAATTGACAACGCGTGCCCGGAGAAGCGGTAACCCAGATCGGCGAACATGCCGAAGGCCTTGATCCGGGAGGAGCCGAAGGATCCCCATTGCCAGGTCGCTTCGCCGACCAGATGAAATCCGCGCAGTCTGGCATCGAGGCGGCCACCACCGCTCCAGCGTTCTTCCGCAGCCGTGCCGCGGGCATAGGTCGCGCTGCCCTGGCGCTTCTGGTAAAGGTAGCTGTCGATTGTGACCGGCAGATCGAAGGGGTTGCGCAATATCGCATAGGCACCGGTGAAGGATTCGCTCCTGAGCGTGCGGTCGTCGAAACACCCGGGTGCAATATTGACGGGGCGTGCAGCGAAGGCGCGCAGGGTGATCTGGCCGGCTTTGTATTCGCCGACAAAGCCGTCGAAAGAACGGCGGATGTTGGTGGGATCGCGCACCGCGAGCCAGCGGCTGCTGCCAAGATAGATTTCCTCGCGCCCCGAACGCAGCGTCGCGGTGCCGCTGCCTGCCGGGAGAGCGATATCGAAAAAGGCCTGGCGCAGGTCGGGTGCGCTCTGATCATAGGGCCGCTGCACCGGGCGACCGGACTCGGTGGCACCGTCGAGTTCGAAGAATGTTCGGAATGTCTTCGAGAAGTGGATGTCGAGATGGGAGAAAATGCGCTCCTGATTCGAGATCCAGTTCGATCCGCTCTTGCCGATGCCGAACAGATAGGGGCTGAAGCCGTCAAGCCGGTAGCGGATCTCCCCGCCGGTGGAGGCAAATGCGTCTCCGAGCCATGGCAGAGGAATATACTTGACCTTCTCCCATTGCGTCGGAAAAGACTCGCGCGCCAGATAGGCGTAGTCCTCCTCCCAGCGGTAGCGCCGGAATTTCTGTGCCGGCTTGCCGGCTGCGCCAGCGGCGGTCGGGCCGCTTTCTTCCGCGAAAGCAGCGTGGGTAAAGGTGAGCGCGGCTGATGCCAGCAGGCCCGCAACCCTGGTGCCGCGGCATGACAAAGCGAACATTACGCATCCTGCGTCTTTGCTCGGCGCCGAGGCGCCGAGAGGTACAAGTTACAAGTGACGCGACTGTATGAACTCCGAGCCGCTGGCGGGTCTTGATGCTGTCAGACCATGAGGCGTTGCGCAACCAGATTCTGGGGAGAGGCGCGAGCTTCGCGTGCTGCGAGTGCACAGTGCACGTAAGGGATGTGGCAGCGCAGTGCGTGCGTTGCTATCCTCTCAGGTTCTCAGGTTGGAGCAGAAGCGAGCGATAATGAAGTATGGAGCAGGAGTCCTCACGCACCCGAAAAGTCACACCAAAGGTGGGATGTGCAAAAGATCTGGCGGCAGGGAACGGGCCCTTGAGGAAGGCCATCTGGAGAGGAACACATATCGGATTCTCGGCGGCAAGCCGGGAGATGGAGAAGAAAAGTCGCAAGCGGAGCGGATGCCGTAAGGCTAGCAGCGCTGCGAGACGCGGGCCTTGTGGATCGACGAGGGTGCGATGCCGAAATATTTGCGAAACATGCGGCTGAAATGGGAGGAGCTGGAAAAGCCCCAGGAGAAGGCGATATCGGTGATTTTTTTGCCGGCGTTGGCCTCGATTTCCTGACGGCAGCTGCTGAGGCGGGTCTGCCAGATGTGGTCGCTCACGGTGGCGCCACGGTCGCTGAACAGCATGTGCAGATAGCGCTTGGAGCAGCCGAGTTCGGCGCAGATGCGGTCGAGGCAGAGATCCGGGTCGCGCAGATGCTCACGAATGAAATGGCGGGCACGCAAATAGGCGGCATCGGAACGCCCGCGCGATCCCCTGGTCCCGGCCTCAAACAGCGGCAGCATAAGAACATCGATCATCGAATCGGCGAGGCGCACCGCGCTCTGGGGCGACAATTCGGCGGCCTGGTCAAAGGCGGCGCGGACGAAATCATGGGCGATGCGACCGGCTCCGGTTCGTGCCGAGAGCTTGGCGGTGGGGATGCAATGGCGTGCAACACCGCGATCATCGAGCAGGGTTTTGGGCACGATGACCACGTCATGGCGGGTCGAGGCCGTGCTGATCATGGCGTGCGGGCGGGCGACGTCATAGGACAGGCAGTCGCCCGGCGCCAGCTCGATCTGTTTTCCGTCCTGATCGAAATGAGATATGCCGGCGGTCTGGAAATGGATCTTGACGTAAGGGTGGTCGCCTGGGGAGGCGCGCCGGGCGCTGTGGGCGATTCGATGCGGGCTGAGTTCGATCTGACAGAGCTTGAGATGCGACACCGCGGTCAGGGCCATGCGGCCCTCAAGCGAGGAGGCCTGCAGCGTATCAATGTCGAAGCGCCCGCAGAGGTCTGTGAGTGCGTCGGACCATCTCTGGATCTGCCTTCGCGGTGTCAACCCGGCAGTCGACAGCGTGCGGATTGTGTCGGACATGATCCTCCTCGAGGTGACAATGTGGTCGCGCGGCTGGTCTCTCTTTTGCCTTGCGAGGCGGAAGCGGGGAACTCGCGAGCAGGGCATTCCTCACGAGTGTGGCGGGTCTGCGAAAAGGAACAGGTCAGGAGTGGCGCAGATATTGCGGAGTTCCGACAATCCTGTCGGTGAAACCGCGTTCCGTCAAGGAGAACATGGTTTCCTTGCAGCGCAGCATAAACCCTGATAGCGGCGCTTGTCGGCTGTCCTTTTCGCTCACGCAGCATAAAAAAGATTCCACATCTTTCACTTTGGAGCAAGGCGGTTTCGCTCTTGGGCAAGTTTTGTCTGGAACGATTGAGTTAGCGTCGCCCCTCGGTGTCCCTGCGGCTCGGGTTCTGCGTTAAGGGGACACCGTACAGATCCTGCCTTGCGGGGACGACCGGGGGTTGCGTGCGGCGCTCGCGGAGGTTGATTCAAAGGGGCAGGAGGTGATGGGACTTTGTGGTTTGCCGATCCGGCGAGCTGTGGTCGGGATGGCATTTTCCGGCCTTTTCGGGTTTCGGTGCGGCCGTTTGTGAGAGGGAGAAGGCAGAGATCGAAGGACGACCAAGGGCGATTTGAAATTCGTCCAGCAGAAGAATTTGATAGAGGAGGAACGACAATGCGTAAGGTGCTACTGGCCGGTGTTTTGACGTCGGCTGCGGTTTTCGGCGGGCATGGAGCCATGGCCAGCGACGAACTGATCAAAATGTCGCAGAACCCGAAGGAATGGGTGATGCCGACCGGGGATTATGCCAATACCCGCTATTCGAAGCTCAATGAGATCAATGCGGGGAACGTCGGCAAGCTGCAGCCGGTATGGTCATTCTCGACCGGCGTGCTCCGGGGACACGAAGGTGGACCGCTCGTCATCGGTGACACGATGTATGTGCACACGCCGTTTCCCAACAAGGTTTTTGCTCTCGATCTGTCGCATGATGGCAGGATCCTCTGGAAATACGAGCCCAAACAGGATCCGGGCGTTATCCCGGTGATGTGCTGCGACACCGTCAACCGCGGGCTGGCCTATGGGGACGGAAAGATCTACCTCCATCAGGCCGACACCACGCTGGTGGCGCTTGATGCCAAAACCGGGAAGGTGGAATGGACGGTCAAGAATGGCGATCCGGGCAAGGGGGAGAGCGGCACGTCGGCGCCCTATGTGATCAAGGACAAGGTGCTGGTCGGCATTTCCGGTGGCGAGTTCGGGGTGCATTGCCATCTCTCCGCCTATGACAAAAAGAACGGCAAGCTGTTGTGGCGGGCCTATTCGGTCGGTCCGGACGATGAAATCAAATTCGACCCGGACAAGACGATGTCGCTCGGCAAGCCGGTGGGCAAGGACTCCAGCATCAAAACCTGGGAAGGCGAGCAGTGGAAAACCGGCGGTGGGTGCACCTGGGGATGGATGTCCTATGACCCTGAGCTGAATCTGGTCTATTACGGTTCCGGCAACCCGTCGACCTGGAACCCGAAACAGCGTCCCGGCGACAACAAGTGGTCGATGACCATTTTTGCCCGTGACGTCGATACCGGCATGGCGAAATGGGTCTACCAGATGACGCCCCATGACGAATGGGATTATGACGGCGTCAACGAGATGGTTCTCACCGACGGCACTGTCAACGGCAAGCCGCGCAAGCTCCTGACCCATTTCGACCGCAATGGGCTGGCCTACACGCTCGACCGCACCGACGGGGAACTGCTGGGGGCGGAGAAATACGATCCGCGGGTGAACTGGACCACGGGGGTGGATCTCGACAGGAACTCGCCGACCTACGGCCGTCCGCATGTTGCGGATGCCACCTCGACCAGCAAGGCCGGAGAGGACGTGAACGTCAAGGGCATCTGTCCCTCTGCGCTCGGCACCAAGGATCAGCAGCCTTCGTCCTATTCGCCCGAGACCCAGCTGTTCTACGTTCCGACCAACCATGTCTGCATGGATTATGAGCCCTTCAAGGTGAGCTACACTGCCGGCCAGCCCTATGTCGGGGCGACACTTTCGATGTATCCGCCTCCGGGTGAAAGCCACATGGGCAATTTCATTGCCTGGGACGGCAAGACCCAGAAGATCGTGTGGTCGAACAAGGAGCAGTTCTCGGTATGGTCGGGCGCGTTGGCGACCGCTGGCGGCGTGGTGTTCTACGGCACACTGGAAGGCTATCTGAAGGCGGTCGATGCCAAGACCGGCAAGGAGCTGTACCGGTTCAAGACCCCGTCGGGGATCATCGGCAATATCACGAGCTATGAACATGACGGCAGGCAATATGTGGCCGTGCTGTCGGGTGTCGGCGGCTGGGCCGGCATCGGACTGGCGGCCGGTCTGACCGATCCCAATGCCGGGCTCGGTGCCGTCGGCGGCTATGCGGGCCTCGGCAGCTACACCGCGCTCGGGGGTACGCTGACCGTGTTCTCCCTGCCGCACTGATCGGCCGACCGTTTCGCGATCGCTCTGGTGCGTGGACGGATCCGTCCGCGCACCAGCTGATCCCAGTTCGACAAGCTCGAAAGATACTCAAATTGCGTGGAATCCGCTTTCTGTTCGGCGTGCTCCTGAGCATTGCCTTCGCACATACGGCCTGTGCCGATGGTCCGTCCGACCCGACGGCCGTGAAACAAACCAGCACCGGAGAATATCTCGACGGGCACGGCAGTCCGACCTATAAGGTCACAGAGGACGGCAAGGTCGATTGGTATACCTACTCGGGCTACCGCCGTTACCACGCCGACTGTCATGTCTGTCATGGACCGGATGGCCTGGGGTCCACTTATGCGCCGGCGCTGAAGGACTCGCTGAAGACTATCGGTTACGGCGATTTCCTGGTGATCGTTGCCGGGGGCCGTGAAAATGTCACGACCTCGCAGGAGAATGTCATGCCAGCATTTGGCAACAACCATAATGTGGTATGCTATCTCGACGATATCTATGTCTATCTGCGTGCCCGTTCCAACGATGTCTGGGGTCGTGCGCGGCCTTCAAGCCACGAGGACAAGACGGACGACTATAGGAAGCACGAGGAGTCCTGCATGGACGGCAAGTGACGTAAGGCAGGTGACCCTGTCGCGAGGCCGCACGGAGCGTGAGGGACGCCTGGCCGGCTGAAGAGAAATGCACTTAAGGAGTTTGCTATGAAGACACGCGCCGCCGTGGCGTTCGAGGCCAAAAAGCCTCTTGAGATCGTCGAGGTCGACCTCGAAGGCCCGAAAGTCGGGGAGGTTCTGGTCGAGATCAAAGCGACCGGAATCTGCCATACCGACGCCTATACGCTTGATGGCTTTGACAGCGAGGGGATTTTTCCATCGATCCTCGGCCATGAGGGGGCCGGCATTGTGCGTGAGGTCGGTGCCGGGGTGAGTTCGGTGGTGCCTGGCGATCATGTCATCCCGCTCTATACGCCGGAGTGCCGGCAGTGCAAAAGCTGCCTGAGCCAGAAAACCAATCTGTGCACCGCCATCCGCACCACGCAGGGCAAAGGGCTGATGCCGGATGAAACCAGCCGTTTCTCCTATAAGGGCCAGCCCATCTTCCACTATATGGGCTGTTCGACGTTTTCGAATTTCACGGTGCTGCCCGAGATCGCGGTGGCCAGGATCCGCAAAGATGCGCCCTTTGACAAGAGCTGCTATATCGGCTGCGGCGTCACCACCGGGGTGGGCGCGGTGGTCAACACCGCGAAAGTTACTCCCGGCTCGAATGTTGTGGTGTTCGGCCTCGGCGGCATCGGGCTCAATGTGATCCAGGGCGCCAGGATGGCCGGTGCCAACAGGATCATCGGGGTTGATCTCAATGACGCGAAAGAGGATTGGGGCCGGCGTTTCGGCATGACCGATTTCGTCAATCCGAAGAAGATCCAGAACGAACTTGTCGCGCACCTCACGGAACTCACCGAGGGGGGGGCCGACTATACCTTCGACTGTACCGGTAACACCACGGTGATGCGCCAGGCGCTCGAAGCCTGCCATCGCGGCTGGGGCGTCTCGGTCATCATCGGGGTTGCGGAAGCCGGCAGGGAGATCTCGACCCGTCCTTTCCAGCTGGTGACAGGGCGGGTGTGGAAGGGCACCGCTTTCGGCGGCGCGCGCGGCCGCACCGATGTGCCGACCATTGTCGACTGGTACATGAACGGCAAGATCGAGATCGATCCCATGATCACACATATTCTGAAACTCGAGGACATCAACAGGGGCTTCGAGCTGATGCACGAAGGGAAGTCGATCCGGTCGGTTGTGGTGTACTGATCGGCGCAGGTGCAGGAAGCGGCGGAGCGAAAGAGCATGGTCCGGGCGTGGTCCGGGCCGGAAAGAAATGGCGGCAAACGCCAGAAAAGAAACGTTTCAAACAGGGAAGGAAATCTCCATGACGGTTCATCTTCACCCCTCGATCGACAACGGCGTGCGCCAGGGCACGGGCCGCTTTGCCGGCGGCAGCCTGGCCTGCAAATGCAAGGAGAAGCCGGTCAAGGTGACGATCCGTGGCGACGTCGCCCATAATCATGCCTGCGGCTGCACCAAATGCTGGAAGCCGCAAGGAGCGATGTTCTCGCTTGTGGCGGTGGTGCCGCGCGACCATCTCGAGGTCAGCGCGAATGCCGACAAGCTTGCAATCGTGGACGCGCAGGCCCCGATCCAGCGCCATGCCTGCAAAAGCTGCGGCACCCATATGTTCGGGCGCATCGAAAACAGCGGCCATCCCTTCTACGGCCTCGATTTTGTCCATCCCGAACTGTTCGAGGAGGCGGGATCGGCGGCACCCGGTTTTGCCGCTTTCGTGTCCTCGGTGATCGAATCCGGTGTCGACCCTGCGGCGATGGCTGGCGTGCGGGGACGCTTGAGGGAACTCGGCCTTGAGCCTTATGACTGCCTGTCGCCGCCACTGATGGATGCCATCGCCACTCATGTGGCGAAGTCAAAGGCCTGACCGTTGCCGGCAGCCTGGGGGGTGCGGGCTCTGGACCTTGCCCTTCGTATCCGGGGGACTGTGGGCGGGGCAGGATGCTGCCGCCCGAAAGCGGGGATTATCCGCCACGGCCGGGGGGATGGTTCCGGTGTGGCTGAGCTGGGTTGGCGGGTTCAGGCTGGTGCCGGCGCAAAACGCAGGCAGGACCGACAGGGGAAAAACAAAAAAAAAGAAAAACAAGAGACAGCAAAGTCTGGTGTCGGTGATGGCGCGAACCCGCTTCAAGGGGCTGAAAGATCGAAGTCAATGTGCGGGAAATTGCGGAAATCGGGTTATGGGCGACTGGTGATTGCTGCAGGCTGGACGGGTCTGTTGTGCGGCACCCTTCCGGCTGCGCTGGCGCAGGCTGAAAAGCGGAACGATCCTGATCTGCCCGCAGTCGAGGTCCGTGCACCGGCGGCCACGCATGCCGGGGCTGAGCGGCGGCAGCGGAGCCGGGTGTCGACGGCATCCGCCTTGAGCGCAAGGCGCGGCACCGCCGCAGCGCTTGCCTCGCCACAGAATCCGGGTGCGGCAGGGAGGGGTGAGGAGGAGGGCGGGAGCGGGACGCGCAGCGTGATTGATGCGGCTGGGCTGGCGCGGACGGGCTCCCTGAATTTTGCCGATGTGCTCGCCGGCCATGCTGGCGGGGTCAATCTCAGCGAGGTCACCGGCAATCCCTTCGCCCCCAATATCGAGTTCCGTGGCTTTGTGGCCTCGCCGCTCGCAGGCACGCCGCAGGGGCTTGCGGTCTATCAGAATGGGTTACGCGTCAACGAGGCCTTCACCGAAGCCGTCAACTGGGATCTGATTGCGACCGTGGCGATCCGATCCGCCGCACTGGAGACCAGCAACCCGTTCTTCGGCCTCAACGCGCTGGGCGGGGCGATCGATCTCAGGATGAAGGATGGCTTCACCTGGCAGGGTGGCGAGATCAACCTCATGGGCGGCTCCTTCGGCCGGGCTCAGGGCTCGGTGCAATGGGGGCGAAAAATCGGCGACAACTGGGCGGTCTATGGCGCATTCGAGGGGGCCCATGATGACGGGTTTCGCAACTTCTCCAGTTCCGACCTGCGGCGCTTCTATGGCGATATCGGCTACCGTTTTGAAGGCACCGAGTTCCATCTCAATATGGGCGCCGCCGGGAACCGTCTCGCCGGGCCAAGCACGGTTCCCGCCGAACTCGCGGACCGGAACTGGGGGGCGAGCTATACCACGCCGCAGGGCCATGACAACAATTCCGGCCTGATCAACCTGACCGGCAAGGTCGAGGCGACGCCGAACTGGACCTTCTCGGGCACGCTCCACATGCGTGGCTTCGCGCAGAATACCGTGGACGGCAATCCGACCGACGTGCTGGCTTGCGGGCGCGGTGGCAGCCGGTTGTGTTTTGCCGACGACGATGTCCCGGCCTCTGGTCTCAATGGAGAGCCCCTGAAGAATCCCTTTGCGCCCGGTGCGGTGCTGGGTGAGATTGATCGGACCTCGACGCGATCGTTGACATTCGGCCTCTCCGGGCAGGCCACCTACAGCGACACAGTGTTCAGCCACGACAATCGTCTGGTGCTGGGTGCCTCCCTTGACAGGGCCGTGACCCGCTTTGACGCCAGTTCCGAGCTGGGATCGGTTGGTACGGATTATGTTGTCAGAGGCAGCGGCGTGTTCCTGGGACAATCGGGGGATCCGGTTGCCATCGGTCCGGTTTCACTGCGTGCTGCCAACACCGATCAGGCCATCTCGGTGCTTGACAGCTTCAGCGTCACCCGGGCCTGGACGATCACGGCCGGTGGCCGCTACAACGCGGCCCGGGTCGCCATGGAAGACAGAATAGGTACAGCGCTCAACGGGGATCACCGCTATGACCGCTTCAATCCGGTGCTCGCAACCACCTTTCAGGTCACCCCGGATGTCACGGCCTATGCCGGCTATTCCGAGGCCAACCGGGTGCCGACGCCGCTTGAACTGGGCTGTGCGGATCCGGCCAATCCCTGTCTCATCGCTGCGTTTCTGGTCGCCGACCCCGACCTCAGACAGGTGGTGTCGAAGACCGTGGAGGGCGGGCTGCGCGGTGAAAGCCGATTGCAGATCGGCACCGTGAGCTGGAAGATCGGTGGTTTCCGCACCACCAATCAGGACGACATTCTGACGGTTCCGATTCCCGGTCTGCAGGGCTACGGCTATTTCAGGAATGTCGGCACCACACGACGCCAGGGCGGCGAGGCGGAAATCCGTCTGAAGGCGGCGGCGTGGCAGCTGTTCGCGAGCTATGCTTTCGTTGATGCGCGCTTTCGCGGATCTCTTGATGTCGGTTCCAACAGTCCTTTCGCCGACGATGACGGCAATATCGCGATCCAACCCGGCAACCAGATTCCCAATGTGCCGCGCCATCGCATCAAGGCAGGGATCGACTTTTGCGTGACCGATGCCTGGAAGGTCGGTGCCGACGCACTGTTTGTCAGCAGTCAGTATTATGTCGGCGACGAGTCGAACCAGGCATCGAAGCTGCCGTCCTATGCCGTGCTCAACCTGCACACCTCCTACGACATCTCGAAGTCGCTGCAGGTCTATGCGCGCATCGACAACGTGGCGGACAACCGCTATGCCAGCTATGGAACCTTTTTCGACCGGACCGCGCTGCCGAATTTTGCCAATGGCGGCGCTGCCTTCACCGATGCGCGGTCCCTCAGTCCGGCGCGCCCGCGCGCTTTCTATGCCGGTATGAAGGTGACATTCTGATGTTCGGCTGCCCGGAGGACGGCAGAGGCGGTCGGTTTGCGCGCCCGGCGGTTGCCGGCGGATGCGGGCCAGAAAGCTGCGGCCGGTGTTTGAGAACGGGCGAGGCGATGGGGCCGCTATCCGGGTCCATCTTTTTGAATTCAGGACGGCCCGAAGGGAGTGATCACGGATGACGATTGAGACGATTTCACGGAACAGGGCTTTTGGTGGCGTGCAGGGCGTCTACCGCCATGCAAGTCGCGAGGCCCGGACCGACATGACATTCTCGGTCTATGTGCCGCCGCACCAGGAAGGCGAACGACTGCCGGTGGTGTGGTATCTCTCGGGGTTGACCTGCACCCATGCCAACGTCACCGAGAAGGGCGATTTTCGCAGCAGTTGCGCCGGGCTTGGTCTGATCTTCGTCGCCCCTGACACCAGCCCGCGCGGTGACGAGGTGCCCGACGATGCCGACAGGGCCTATGACTTCGGGCTGGGTGCCGGATTCTATGTCGACGCCACGGTAGAGCCTTTTGCCCGCAATTACCGCATGTGGAGCTATGTCACGGCGGAGTTGCCGGAGCTGGTCGGTGCCCATTTCCCGGCTGATATGACGCGACAGTCGATCATGGGGCATTCGATGGGAGGGCACGGTGCGTTGACGATTGCGCTCCGCCATCCCGGACGCTTTTCCGCGGCAAGTGCCTTTGCCCCGATCGTGGCGCCTTCGCAGGTGCCATGGGGAAAGAAGGCGTTTGGGGGCTATCTGGGTGCGGATCAGAGCCTGTGGCGGCGCCATGACACGGTGGCGCTGATCGAGGACGGTGCCAGGGTTGAGGGTCTGCTGGTGGACTATGGCGATGCCGACCCGTTCCTGACCGAGCAGCTGCGGCCCGAGCTTTTGCAGGCGGCCTGCGACCAGGCCGGGATTGCGCTGACGCTGCGCCGTCAGGAAGGTTATGATCACAGCTACTATTTCATCTCAACCTTCATGAACGACCATCTTGACTGGCACGCCGAGCGCCTCAAGGGTTGAGCAACGGCCTGGAGATGGGCGCGCCTCAGATTTCGGGCGCTCCATTGCTGTGGAGCAGGACAGGGCGCGCGGTGTCTTGCGCTCCCTGTCTTGTGTGCGACATCGACTTTTCCGAGGCCGGAACTTCGAACTTCCACACTGGCGGCCTCCAGGAGGCCGCCAGTGTGCCGCGCGCAGACCTTGGCGACTACGGGATCGTTGTGCGGGGCGCGGTGTCTTTTGCGCCCTATCGCCGTTATCGCAGGCCGGGCCGTTCCTGGCAGTTGATCACGGTCCTGCGTTGACAAAGGGGTCCGGGCTGCCGATGAAGCGCTGACGAAGGACGAAGCGGGGCCGTGGCGGCAATACGGCCCCGCTTTTGGAGCTGCGCTGGTGGCCAGGAAATCAGGAAAGAAAGCGGCTGAGAAAGCAGAGAGGAAGACCGCGACCAGAACGGCGCCGGAGGCCGGAACGCCTGAGCCGTTGAGCCAGGAGCGGTGGAAATGTCCGGTCAGTCACTGCGACGGCTGGGTCAGTCATGTCGGAAGCGACGAAATCGCCTTTTGGGGGTGCGGCGAGTGCGGGTCGGTATGGCTCGACAAAGACAACCTTGTGCGGGAGGCCCGGGAGATCGTTGCCAGGTTTCCCTATCGCGCCGCATTCCATGAAGATGTCGGTGGTCGCCTCAGGCCATCGCGCATGATCGGCTTTCCCGGCAATTCGGAGAAAGTCGAAGGCGAGCCCGTTGATACATATCCTGATTTCGAACGTGGATGACGGAAACCGGCAGCTGGCAAAGGGCAGGGGGCAGAGGCCGGGAAGGCGCCTGACCACCATGTCCTCGCAAGCACCTCAAGGGGAGGATACGAGGATATGTTGGCGTGCGAATGCAACCACCATGGTCAATTGCGCGTGGCATCGCGGGCGCAACAAGCGGCATGAAGCCGCAACCAGACGCCGGGATTTGGAGCCACAAGCGGCGGCCCTCGGCTCGCATATGCGCTCCTGCTGTGATCGGCAAAGGCTTTACGTCCCTGGAGGGACCAGGGGAACGCGATCAGGTGCCATCCCATCGGGATGCGCGCGTGGTTCACGTTGTCATCAATTCGGCAAGCGCGATATCTGGCAGCTGGACGCCTGGTGTTGCGAGGTCGCGGGCGAAACGCTGGGCCAGGTCGCGCTTGAGAGCGGTGATGTCGGCGGCGCTGCGCCGCCCGCGCGGGATGGCAATGGCGTGGTCGGCGACTATGCAGGCGGGCCGGGCCGACAGGAACAGCAGGCGGTCGCCGAGATGGAGGGCATCGGTGAGGCTGTGGGTGACGAGCAGCGTCACCAGGGGGCGGTCCTGAACCAGGGCGGCAATCTGCTGGCGCAGACGATGGGAAAGAGCCGCGTCGAGTGAGGCGAGCGGCTCATCGAGGACGAGAAAATCGCCGTCATGGGCGAAGGCACGGGCCAGGGCGGCGCGCCGGGCCAGGCCGAGCGACAATTCGCGGGGGAAATGATGGCGATGCGAGCCGAGTTCAAGAATGTCGAAGATCTGCGACAGCCGGGCTTCGCTGACGCTGCCTTTGCAGAGGCGGACATTGTCCTCGACGGAGCGCCACGGCAACAGCCGCGGCTCCTGGAACACCATGGCGGTGCGATTTATCCCGCTGCGGCGCACCTCCCCCTGAAAGTCGTGATCAAGGCCGGTGATGACGCGCAGCAGGGTGGTCTTGCCGCAGCCGGAAGGGCCGATGATAACCGCGACGTCGCCCTCGTGGAGGGAGAAGCGGATTTGTTCCAGCACCTGCTGTCTGCCGCCGGCGGCAGTGACGAAGGTCTTGCCGGTGATGTCGACATCAAGCCGCATGGAGCCGCCACCTCCTGCTGTGTGCTTCAAGGGGCTGAACCAGAAGCGTTTCAAGGAGGAAGACAAGCGCGGCGAAGCTCAGCGAATAGGCAAACAGCCGCGCCATGTCGAAGAGCTGGAAGGCGACCCCGATCTGGAATCCGACGCCGTTGGGCCGGCCGAGCAGCTCGGCGACCAGGACGATTTTCCACACCAGTGACAGTCCCGAACGTGTGGCGGCGGCAAGGAAGGGGGCCAGTTGCGGCAGAATGACGTGGCGCAGGCGCATCCCCCGCGGCATGGCAAAAACTCGCGCCATGTCGTCGAGAGCTGGATCGAGTGCGCGTGTGCCCTCACGCAGCGTCACCACCGCAGTGGGCAGTTTGGTGATGGCGATGGCCGCGATGGCCGCGGTCTCGGTCAGTCCGGCCCAGACATAGGCCAGCACGATCACCACCAGCGCCGGCAGGTTCAACAGCACGATGAGCAGCGGGTCGGCAAAATGGTCGATCCGTTTGACGCGCCCCATCAGATAGCCGAGGACGCCGCCGACCGTCATGGCCAGAGTGAAGGCGAGGATGACGCGCCCCAGTGTGGCGCCAAGATGCAGGAACAGGGTACCGGAACGGGCCTCGGCGACAATGGTGAGGAAGACCACCAGTGGGGAAGGCAGGGTGGTGGTGGCAGCAAAATGCGCCGTGATCCACCAGGCGAACAGGAGCAGGACGAGAGCGAGTGCGCGCAGCACGTCACTCTCCGGTTCCGGCATGGAAAAACGTGCCGGGCTCAAGTTCAGCCCCGGGGCCGACCAGAGCGGGACCTCCGACCTCGGCCAGGATGCGGTAGAGGACACGGGCGTCGGCCTCCTGTTCGGCGACGCTGCGGCGCGGGATGCCATTGCGATAATGCAGGCGATAGGCCCTGAGGACGGCCTGGTCGCTTGTCCCGATGAGGGGGGCGATCTTCTCCCAGGCGCCATCCGATGTCGCCAGCATCTCCCTGGCTTTGGCGGTCATGGCCAGGAAGCGGGTGATGACAGAAGGATGGCGCGCGGCCCAGTCCTGGTCGAAGACATAGCCGACCATGGCGACGGGTCCCTTTGCACCCAGACCTGAGATGATGTCCTCGATTGCGATCAGGCGCCGAAAGCCTCTTGCTTCGAGCTGGGCGCAGAAATTCCAGAAGTTGAGGCTGGCGTCCCACTCGCCCTGTTCGGCCTTTGCGGCGATCAGAGGCGGGGCGCCATAGGCAATGGTGGCGGCGGTCGGCAGGTCGATGCCGTCCTGTCTGAGCCGGGCCTGCAACAGGATCCAGCTCTTGTCGATGGGGCCGCCGGCGACCGCGATGCTGCGGCCTTGGAGGTCGCCCAGACTGTGAATGGCCGAGCCGGGCGCCACCATGACTGCGCCAAGCGCGGTGGAATAGGGATAGAAGGTCAGCTTTGCGCCGGCTCTGCGCTCGCGCGAAACCCACAGCCAGTCCGACAGCAGGATATCGACATTGCCGGAGCGGAGCGCGATCCTGCCGGCCTCGGGGCTTGCCAGCTCAGTGACTTCAAGGGCGAGACCCGCTTCCCTGTCGAGGCCATGGCTGCGGATGGTGGCGAGTTCCCAGGACAGGGTGCCGGTCTTTTGTACCGCAATGCGCACCATGTCGGCTGCGCGTGCGGTGCCGACATGAATGAGCAGAAGCGCGCACAGAATTCCCGCCCTGCAAAACAGCTTTGCCATGAGATCGTCCTGGTCGTTTCCATCAGCTCTTGTGTTCTTTTCCCCACAATAGGCATAGCATGGCGGGGGTTGCAAGGTGGCGGAGGGGACCATGGTGGGAGTGCGAGGGCTGCGAGCGGGCATTGTCGCTTGCCTGGTGGTGGGAGCTTGTGGGATCGCGGCGCGCGCGGATGAGGCCAATGACTATCCGACCGCGGCGCGGGCGGAATATGTCTTCGGCTGCCTCAAGGCCAATGGTGAGACGCGCCAGGCCATCGAACAGTGCTCCTGCTCGATTGATGTGGTGGCCTCAATCGTGCCCTATGAGCGTTATGTGACGGCGGAGACCGTCCTGAGCATGGCGCAGGTCAGGGGGGCGCTGGGTGGCGAATTCCGGGGCTCGGAGCCTGCCGCGGCGGCGGTCAATGAACTGCGGCGGGCACAGGCGGAAGCAGAGGTGCGCTGTTTCTGACCGCCGATTGCAGGCTGAGGCTGACGGGATAAGGCTCTGCAATCCATAGCGGGCAATGGCACATTGCGTCGCCTGCGGTTCTGATCCGGCAAAGGCAGTGATCGGGCTGCGACGGATTCCCTGATCCCTGATCGGTGATCGGTCGTGCCCCGGGGCGGTGTTGGGGCAGCATGGTTTGGGTCGCAGACCTGCTCTGCGTGCCTCCTCTGAGAGACTGGAAGCGTCGGGCCGGGGATCGCCGGATCCAGGTTGGCGCAAACCCGATTCGGCCTTCCAGGGCAGCCAATCGCTGTCGTTTCCCCTCCGGGTGCGACGCCCGCCGATTGGTGATTGAAAGGCGGGGCGCGCGGTTGAGTTCCGAAAGCCGCCTTGAGCGTCGCGCGGCAGATGTAACCTCACAAGGTGCAGAACCGATCCGCTCCGGGTCTGCCGATCCCGGCTTCATCCGAAAGCTGCCGGCGTGCGCCGTTCGCCGTAGTGCGGAGAAGAGTGAAACGCCTGGCCCGCGGTCACGGCTGGCATTCTTTGTCCTGGAAAAACGACGGCTGGCAGCAGATGCGGCCGCAATCGGCGCCGCGCCTGATGCCCGCTCTTGATGCCCGCTCTTGCCGCGCTTCGCGGTGGCTGCATCCGACTTGCAACTTCGGGATGCAGGGGCTCGCGATTTTCGCGTCCACGTTGCCGCTTGCGCACAAGCAGAAGATGCGTTAGGGTGCAGATTGCACGGTATAGTTGCGTGTGCAGACGGAGAATTGCCTTTCAAATCAGGGCAAATGACGATTCACCTGCGCCCGCAAATCAATGCTGCATTGATCCAATGTGGTGATAGCGCGGCAAATATACGTCAAAGTCCGCTTCATTTTCCGGCGATTCCGTGTTCCGGTTCCCTTCCCCCAAAGATTGCAATCTTCCGACATCAGTTGATCGTCATGTGGCCATGTTGATGCCAGAATTGGCTTTGAATTTGGCGTTGCAAAACTGTGTATTGAGTCCCGGCGTCCGCCGGAAAGCTATGAAGGGCAGTCCATGAATATTGTGTCACGCATCGCAATCGCAGCCTGTGCCTGCGTATTTACAACAAGCATGGCGGCGGCGGGTGATCTGCCCGTCAAAACGGTCAGTCCTGTCCCGTATTACGACTGGTCCGGGTTTTATCTGGGCATTTTCTCCGGTGGTGCCCATGGTATCTGGACCAGTGATTTTGCCCGCAGTGACAACCACGGCCACACCGAACAGGGCGCCGATGGCTTTGCCATTGGTCTCTATGGCGGCTATATCTACCAGTTGACCAATCGCGTGGTCACAGGCATCGAACTTGACATCGGGCATGCGGGAGCGTCGCAGCACAATAATATCTACGACAACGATACTTCTGAATCGAAATATGGCATGTTCGGGTCGGTTCGCGGAAGACTTGGCTACGCCTTTGATCGTCTTCTGCTGTTCGGAACAGTCGGCCTTGCTGTGGGGAATATGACCAACAACATCCAGAAGGGCAAAAATGCGGGTGAGCAGATCGTGTGGGAGGATCAGACGAGAGTCGGATTCACGGCCGGTCTGGGTGTTGACTACGCTTTCACCGACCGCTGGATCGGGCGTGCGGAATATGTCTACACCAATTACGGAAGTTCCAATCATCGCGACGCCGAAGGGGATCCTGCGACCTTCAGGAATGAAGTGCATCTGGCGCGTGTCGGTGTGAGCTATCGATTCTGACACAATGCGGGACGGCAGGCAGCTCATTTGTCATCTGCCCTGCCGTCCGGCCTCTCCTGCTCCGTCAGGGTTTCTCCCGCAGCACCGTCGCAGGCGAAATTGTTCTTTGTTCGCCGGATCGCGCATTTGCAAAACCGCGGAAACGCAAGTCCCCCGCAAGCGAAGTCTGAAACCGTCTCGAACGCATCCGCCGGTTGCGGGCACCGACCTGTGGGCAGGGCCTCGGGGGTGTCCTCCATCTGATGCAACGCCTGCCTTTCCGCTTTCGGGAGCAGCTCGTCGGCCGGACTGAAAGCAGCCCTTTGCCGCCTCGCCCAACCACGGGCACCGCCTGCTCGTTGTCTGGCTCCATCCCGCACGGCAATCGGCGGGAGATTTCCTCAAGCCGGTATCGACGACCATGCGATTGTGCCGCACGCGCAACTTGCGGAACCAGGAAAGGGCCGGGTTCTCCTCCCGCGGCGTATGCGCCCCGCCCGCTCCGATACGGTATTTTCCGCGAAGCGTCCTTGCGCGTCGCTCACGGCTTCTGTTTGCGGAGGCCTTGCGGCACCCGCGCGGTTGCCGCTGCATCATCCCGGGGGGATGCCACGTCCTTGCGAGATGGATTTCGGCCAGGTTCGGGCAAGTTCGGCCTGGCCCTGACTGTTGTTTGCGCTTTTGGGAACCAGACCACGGCCTGCCGCGTCGTCAAAAGGCACGCCGGTGCCATCCAGGCAGAGAGATGCAGGCTGACGTGGGCTCGCCATTTCCCCGTTCCGCAGCGCTGCCGGTCTGCTGTGCGCAGGCTGCGGGCTTGTCCCCGTCGGTTTGGGTGCTGCGCCGGCCTTGGGCGGTGGCCAGGCGCGGAGCCATCCACAACCAGGGGAAGAACCTGCGCAACAAGCATTTCCCCGATCACCATGCCCGTCTCCTGCCTGAAATCGCAAATTGCCGCTCGGGCGCCGATTTTCTGAGGCGCACGAGAGCGTGATTTAAAGCCTGGCGAAAGAAGGGGGCAATGCTGCCGGGGCCGGGTCTGGCGTGCGGCATCGATCATCGATCGGCTGGAGCAGATCGGGTCTCGGCTGCGTGCGGCAGGATGTTGCACGGTGGCAAAGGGGCTTACCTTTAAAGTCCGTTTCCCGGGCAGCCAACGGAGGGTCTTTGAGTGCGATGAAGAATGTCGCTGCCACGGCAGGATCGCGCGGCAAGGAGCGAGGCCAGCGGTGATGGAACCGGGAGGCGAAAATGTCAGTGGAAAAGCAGGTCAGTTTGTTCCGGGTGCGCTTTTCCGGCAACTGACGGTCTCGCCATTGTATGAGTTCCACATGTTGCATGATCGTAACAGTCGGATTTATGCCTGTCGTCTGTGTGGCGGGAGATTTTCGCTCTTTCTCAATGGAACATGGAACCTGATGATGTGGAGGCGGAACTGAGTTCGGTGCTTAACTTTTCGTAATTGTGGAAATCCACCTTGAAACAGCCGTGAGGAACAAAGATAAATGGCAGGCTGGATCCTGAAGACTCGTTCGAATTGCCGTGGCTTCCCGGTCGCTGTGGCTCCTCTGCCATGGGGGCTTTCCTTCGATCAGATATCGGGATGATGCTTCGCGTCCGGCTGCCCTGGCCTCTCGCGTGTGGTCGCGGCGGATGGCGGGGTTTTGCGCAGTTTCCGGCAACCGGTCTCAAGCATCAAGGAGCGCCACCCTTTGCGAACCATTCTCCTGCTTGGTGCCTCGGGGCTGATTGGTCGTTTTGTCACCGATGACCTTCGTGCACGCGGCTTTCGCGTCATCGGCGTGGCGCGGAGCCTGTCGCGGGCCCAGAAGATGAGCCCGCTCGATCTGGAACTGCCCCTGCTGGCAATGGATGTGACGGGGTGGATGCATCTGATCAGCGCGCATGCGGTGGATGTGATCGTGAACTGCGTCGGGGTGCTGCAGGATGGGCCTGGTTGCAATACCATGGCGGTGCACCGTGATTTTGTCGCGCGTCTGTTACGGGCGATCAGCGCCAGCGATCGTGCGATCCGGCTGGTGCAGATTTCCATCCCCGGCATTGCCGGTGAGGATCAGACGGCCTTCGCGACCACCAAGCGCGAGGCCGAGGGCCTTATCGCTGCCTCCAGCGTGCATTATGCGATTCTGCGGCCCGGCTTTGTGGTAGCACCTTCGGCCTATGGCGGCAGTGCCATGCTGCGCGCTCTCGCGGCAATGCCCTTCGATCTGCCGGCCGGGGATATGGCGCGGCGGTTTCAGCCCGTGGCGGTGGAGGATGTAGCCGCCACGGTGGCGTGGCTGGCTGCGCACGACCCCGAGGACAGGTCGATTGGCGGCGTGAGCTGGGATTTGATGCAGAAAGAGCCGATGACGATGGCCGAGGTGATCGGGCAGTGGCGTCGGGCCTATGGAAGCGACGGACGGTTGCATGTCGCGATGCCGGAATTCGGGATCGAAATCGCTGCCGGCTGCGGTGATCTTGCCGGTCGGCTGGGCTGGAAGTCGCCGATGCGTTCGACGGCGATTGCCGAATTGCGCCGGGGTGTCCAGGGCGATCCGTTGCCCTGGATTGCCGCCACGGGCATTGAGCCGAAGACTCTGACGGCGATGATCGGTCAGCATCCGGCCACAATTCAGGACAAATGGTTTGCCCGGCTGTTCCTGGTCAAGGCGCTGATCATCGTTACCCTGGTGCTTTTCTGGATCGTCTCGGGTTTCGTGGCGCTGTTTGTCTCCTACAGCGCCGCCGCCGAGATCCTGGGTTCGCACGGCATGCCGCCGGCGCTGGTTGATCCCATCGCCATCGGCACCAGTGTGATCGACATCATCATCGGCGGCCTGATTGCGGTTCGCCGCACTTCTGCGATCGGGCTTGTTGCCGGCATTCTGGTCTTGCTGGGCTATATCGTCAGTGCGGCGATTCTGGCGCCGGAGCTGTGGATCGAGCCGCTGGGGTCGCTGGTCAAGATCGGTCCGGCGATCGTGTTGATGCTGGTGGCGTTCCTGATGCGGGATAATCGCTGAGCCCCGCAGCGTTGCGTGCGTGGAGCGCGGCACAGCGGGGAGCCCGGAGGGGCGCAGGCGCCGCTGACATCAGGGTCTCAATCTCAATCGGCCCTCTCACCCTGGTCAGGCCGTGAGGTCCGCTTCCGCGCCAGCGGCCTGAGTGCTCAAGCCTGGCGCGGCCATCGGGCGCGGGGGAGGCGTCTTTCAGACCTCAGACTGCGGAACTCACCTGGCAGACGGCGCTGATGCTCTTCACCGCGGGCGGTCTGTGACCGGCCACGGCTTTGCAGAACACAGCCTGCGGGTCTGGCTGGTTGCCGCTTTGCGCCAGGGTCGGGCCCGATTCCACCTCGCGCATTGCGCCTGTTCAGACTTCAAGCAGACCGGGAAGGGGAGGCCGAAAGGGGGCCTGACCTCCTCACTGCGGGTTGTCCGTGATCGGCCATTCATTGTGGAACACGTGGTGCTCGGTGTCTTTTGCCTCGGCGCGAAAATGCCGGGCTCCGTTCCACACATAGGTGAAGCGGAAATTGGGGTCCTCCGAGATCGAAATGCCGCCCTCCATGGTGAAAAGCAGATCGTCGTCCTGCCACAGACGAAGCTCATTGATGAAGAAGGGGGGGATGTAGAGCTGGGTCAGCTGGTCCATCTGCAACCCGGAATTGTTGGGGTGGCGGATCATGATCTGGGCCTCGCGGCTCTGCCCCGGAGAGGGGGCGGCAGGCGCGCCAAACTGGCGATAGCGCATTTCGCCGAGCTGATTGCGGGCCTGTTCGAGGTTCTTCTGCGCCGGGGCGGAACAGCCGCCGGAGGCCTTGACGAAGATTTTCGACATATAGAGCTGTCCGTCGGAGAGTTCGGCGACGGCATGAACGTCGGTGTAGCTGTTGACCCGGACCCGGCCGGAGATTTCCGAGATCAAAGCCCTGGGGCCGAACTCGAATTTTGCCGCGAGCGGGGCCGGGTTGTGGTCGATGACCAGAGAAACGGAGCGGATGCGAAGCGGGCCGGTCCCGGGAATTTTGCTGCGCAGCGTGAAGGGGACGATGCCGGCGTCTTCGGCACGCGCCGGCATCTCGATGGCGATGACGTTGCTGCCGTCGTTGATGGTGCGGTTATTGAAGATGTCCTGGACCAGGCTGTGCCATAGCTCATCGGCCTCGTCCGCCTGTGCACAGGGCGGGGTGAGGACGGCCAGCAGTGCAAGGAAGGCGGCGAGGCGCAGGAGGACTCCGGACATGACCCTATCTCGCATTGTGTGAGAGGCAATCGGCCTACCCTAGCGCAGGGTCTATTCCCATTCAATCTCCGAGAATGCTGTTGTTGCATTGCGGGCGTTATAGTCGTCGAAGAGTTTCCACCTCCCTCGTTCAGTGGCCGCGGCATCCCGTGCGGCGACGTCGATGGTCTTGCCCTGGGCATTGAAAGTGCGCAGATCGGCAAGCAGTGACGACAGATAGCGACGCTCCGCCTTGAGTGCCGCGGGCCATTCGCTTAAGGGGCCATGGCCTGGAACCACGAGTTTGGCCTTGATGGTGGCAAGTTCGGCGATGGCTGTGAGCCAGCCGCGGATGCTGCCGTCGACCACCGGAATGTGGTTGACGAAGACCAGATCGCCGGCAAACAGGGTGCCGCTCACCGGGTCGAGCACGGTCAGATCGTTGTCGCTATGGGCGGTTGGCCAGGCCCGCAGCAGCAGAGGACGCCCGCCGAGATCGAGTGTCATGCTTTCGGAGACGACGGTGGTGGGGGGCACGATCTTCACCGGCTCCAGCAGTTCCCGCCCCATGCTGGGAATAAAACTGCTGAGATAATGGGGACCGCGCAGCAGGAGGGCGCGGGGCAGGATGGCGTGGCCGACAAAAGTGGCGCCTTCCTTGAGGAATGCAGCATTGCCGAAGATGTGGTCGGGATGGCCGTGGGTATTGATGACGTAACGGATCGGCTTGTTGGTGCGCAGCCGGATCGCTGCCAGCAGCGCCTCGCCTTCGGCGACGCTGCCGCCGCTGTCGATGACGGCGACGGCGTCGTTGCCGATGACGAAACCGACATTGGCAATTGCGCCCTGGTTGTCGCGCGACATCAATTCGATGACGCCGATATGGACGAAGATTCCGGGCGCGACTTCGCTCATGGGCAATTCGGCACCGCGCGCCGGTGCTAGCGTGGCGGCCGTGAGCATGACACACAGGACCAGGGCATGGAGAGCCCGGTGAAAAAGGGCACCGCAACAGCGGGCTATCGGACAGGGGCGACAGGGGGGGGCGATGGAACAGCCGGTGCGGCGGACTGGACGAAAACGCGGCATTTCCTTTGGTTCCGTTCCTTTGGTTCCGTTGCTTCACCGCCGCGCAGCAGCAGACGTTGCATTGCGAAAGAGTAAGGCGGCGTGCGCGACAGATTGTGTCGGGGCCGATTTGGCTCACGGCAGCAGGCGATTCGCGATGACGTGCGGTTTTGTCGTTGGTGCCCCGGATTTTGAGCGGGTCAATGCCGGCAAGTCAAGTGCGGCCCAGGTCAGGTCAGGTGAGGTCAGGTGAGGTCAGGTGAGGTCAGGTGAGGCCGGAGTGAACAGAGACCCGGGTGAAAGGGCGAAAAAAGGCCATGGCCGGAGAGAAAACAACAGGGAGAGCAGGGTGACAGGGAAGAAGACGGTCGTGGCGCATCGCGGGGCGCTGTCATCCGCGCTGATCGCAATTCTTGCTGTGACATGGTGCGGGACTGGAGCGGGAGCGGCGGAGAGCAGCGATCTGTCGCTTGAGCTGGTCGACCCGGAGGTGTTGCGGGTCTGCGCCGATCCGCACAACCTGCCGTTTTCCAGCGAGCAGGGCGAAGGTCTGGAGAACAGGATCGCGGAGCTGTTCGCGGCAAAGCTGCACAAGAAGCTCGAGTATACCTATTTTCCCCAGGCGACCGGCTTCGTGCACATGACGCTGGGGTTGCATCGCTGTGATGTCATCATGGGTTTTCCCCAGGGCGATGATCTGGCGCAGGGCACCAACCCCTATTACCGCACCGCCTATGCCCTGGTCTTCAAAACCGGCAGCGGACTGGATGAGGTCGAGACCCTGGAAGATCCGCGCCTGAAGGGCCGCCCTATCGGCGTGGTGGCGGGCACCCCGCCGGCGACAAATATGGCGGTTGCGGGCCTGATGCGCACGGTCAAACCCTATCCGCTGGTGATCGATACCAGGCGTGAGTCCTCGGCCGAGACCATGGTCAACGATCTGGTGTCGGGGGGTATCGATGCCGGCGTGTTGTGGGGACCGATGGCGGGCTATTACGCCAGGAAGGCGGGGCCGGATTATCACGTCACGCCATTGGTCCGGGAAACCACCGGGCCGAAGCTTGTCTTTCGCATCGGCATGGCGGTGCGGCCCTCCGACCAGAACTGGAAGCGGCAGCTCAACCGCCTGATCCAGGAAAACCAGGAGGAGATCAACCGCATTCTGCGCGATTTCGGCGTCCCCCTGCTGGACGACAGCGATCATCCGCTCTCCGTACCGGCTGCGAAGGAGGAGAAATGATGCTGCGGCCTGCGTCTCTGTTCCTTGCTGCGGTGATCACCGCCATATGCGGCGCGTCTGCCGCAGAGCTGCCCTCAGAGCCGGACGGCTACCGCATGCAGGACTATCATGCGCCGGTCCCGGCGACGTTGACGGGGGCCCGTGTGCTCACCACTTCGCAGGCCGCGGCGCTGTGGCGGGAGAAGAGAGCTGTTTTTGTTGACGTGCTGCCGAGAGCGCCGAAGCCGCAAAGGCTGCCGGAGGGAACCGTCTGGCGCGACCCGCCGCGGCGCGACATCCCGGGCAGCATCTGGTTGCCGGACACCGGTTACGGCAGCCTGGCACCGGGCACGGAGGCCTATTTCCGGCGCGCACTGGAGGCCATCACCCATGGTGAGCGCGGGCGAGGATTGGTCTTCTACTGTGAGGCCGGGTGCTGGATGTCGTGGAATGCAGCAAAGCGTGCGCTGGGCTATGGCTATGTCAATGTAGCGTGGTTTCCCGATGGCAGCGACGGATGGGAGAAAGCGGGTCTGAAGCTGGAGCAGAGTGAGCCGCTGCCGCGCCGTGAGAACGAAAGATAGGCGTCTGTCCTAAGGTTCAGGTTGTGTCTCAACAGCTGCGGGTCAAGGTGATGATGTCCGACTGCGCTGCCGCCTCATGGAGGTTTGCTGTGAAACGCTGTGTGGCGGGCGTGGTTTTCTTGTGCGCCGCGATGTCGGCGGCTGCGGCTTCGGATCCTGTCGAGATCGGGATCGGCTATCTCCGCCATGCCGGAGCCCGACCCAGCCTGTCGCTCATCGACCAGGCCGCCGACAACGACGGCAGCGCCGGGGCCGAGCTGGGCTCGGAAGACAACAACACGACCGGAAAATTTCTCGGCCAGCATTTCCGGTTGGAGGAATATCGGCTCAAGGCGGGGGAGGACGTGGTCGCGGCGGGTAGCGCGCTTGCCGATCACGTCGGCTTCATCATCGCCGATCTCGATGCCGATGAGCTGTTGGCGCTGGCCGATGGGCTGAAGGATCGCGGCACGGTAGTGTTCAATGTCGGCGCGCCCGATGAGCGCCTGCGCGAGGCGGACTGCCGATCGAACATCATCCATGTCGCGCCCAGCCGCGCGATGCTGGCGGATGCACTGGCGCAATATCTGGTCTGGAAACAATGGAAGCGCTGGTTCCTGGTGGTCGGCTCGCATGAGCGGGACCGGCTCTATGCCGATGCATTGCGCCGCGCCGCCAGCCGTTTCGGGGCCAGGATCGTCACCGAGCGTGTGTTCGAAGACCAGGGCGGTGCACGGCGCAGCGACAGCGGCGTCGCCCTGATCCAGCGCCAGATGCCGGTCTTCACGCAAGGGGTGCCGGCCTATGATGTGTTGATCGCGGCCGATGAGAGCGAGGTCTTTGCGGACTACCTGCCCTACCGCAGCTGGGATCCGCGCCCCGTCGCCGGCTCTGCCGGTCTGATGGCGAAAAGCTGGGATGCGGCGCAGGATCAGTGGGGCGCGGTACAGCTGCAGAACCGCTTCATGAAGCGCAACACGCGCCGCATGAGCGCGCTCGATATGCAGGCCTGGACCGCGATGCGCATGATCGGGGAAGCTGCCTCGCGCAGCAGTTCCGCCGACCGGGAAAAGATTTTCACATTTCTGAAGGGGGCGGATTTTTCGGTGGCGGCGTTCAAGGGCACGAAGCTGACGATCCGCGATTGGAATCTGCAGCTGCGCCAGCCGATTCTGCTGGTGGATGGCCGTATGGTGGTCTCGGTGTCGCCGCAGGAGGGGTTCCTGCATCCGGTGTCGGAACTCGATACGCTCGGGCTCGATCGCCAGGAAACCACATGCAGCCTGCACTGAAGCGGAAGGGCATGGCTGAAAAGGAAACGCTCGCGTCGGCGATGGCTCTTTGAGGATGTTCGGAAGGAGTGATTTGCAAGGTTTCATCCGTCCGCCTCCGCTGGCGTGGCGTGGGAGGCGGAACCGACAGGCAGGGGGGGTGGCCGGAAAGGATCCGGCCATAAGGGATTGAAGGCCTTGATGGATGTCGCCTGCAGGGCAGGAGGCGCGCGGCGAAAGCGATTGGGGGGGGGGCGCGGGCTGCGCATTTTTTGGAGGAGAGTTCAGAATTGCCGAGGTCATGTGCGAGAGGAGGGACCATGGGAGGGATTGGGATGCGGGCGGTGCTGGCGATCGCGTTGGCGGCACTGTCGGGCCATGTCGTGCCGGCCTTTGCCACGATCGCGTATATCTCGAACGAGAAAAGCAACACGGTGTCGGTGATCGACACCACGAGCTGGATGGTGACGAAGACGATCAAGGTCGGGCAGCGGCCGCGGGGAATCGAGTTCACCCGTGACGGCCGTTTTGTCATGGTTGCGGTCGGCGACGACGACACCATCGAGATGATTGACGCCACCACCCAGGCGGTGGTGGACCGGCTGCCGTCGGGTCCCGATCCCGAACTCTTCAGTCAGGATGAAGCGGGCAGGCTGCTCTATGTCGCCAATGAGAACGACAACACCGTCACCGTGATTGATATCGCGGCGCGCCGGAGACTTGGCGATATCGAGGTCGGCGTCGAGCCCGAGGGCATGACCGTGAGCCCGGACGGCCGGATTCTCATCAATACCTCGGAAACCACCAATATGGCGCATTTCATCGACACCACATCGCGTCAGGTGATTGCCAATGTGCTGGTCGATGCCAGGCCGCGTTTCGCCGCATTCAAGCCCGACGGATCGGAACTCTGGGTGTCCTCGGAGATCGGCGGCACGGTCTCGGTGATTGATCCGGTCAATCACAAGGTGATGACGAAGATCGGCTTCGAGATCGCCGGGCTGCGCAGCGAGGCGATCCAGCCGGTCGGGATCGCCATGACCCGGGACGGCCGGACCGCCTTTGTCGCGCTGGGTCCCGCCAACCGTCTCGCCGTGATCGATATCGCCACCCACAGGGTGACGAAATACATTCTGGTCGGACAGCGGGTGTGGCACCTGGCGCTCACGCCGGACGAGAAATTTCTGCTGACCACCAACGGCATTTCAAACGACGTCTCGGTGATCGATGTGAGTGCGCAGAAGGCAATCAAGACCATCCAGGTCGGCGAACAGCCCTGGGGCATCGCCATTCAGCCGGCGGCGACCGGGCCATGACTGCGGCCATCACCGCGCCCGGCATGGCGGGCGTCGATGCCGCCACTCCGGCGCTGTCGATCCAGGCTCTGAGCCACGCCTACGGCGCGCGCCAGGCCCTTGTCAATGTGTCCTTTGAGCTGACGCCCGGGAGTTTTACCGCGCTGCTCGGTCTCAACGGGGCCGGCAAGAGCACACTGTTTTCGCTTGCAACCCGGCTTCTTGCCACAAGGTCGGGCCGCATCGCGATTTTCGGTCATGATATTGCGCAAACACCCGGCGAGGCGCTGCGGCTTCTCGGGGTCGTGTTCCAGCCGCGGACCGTCGATCTCGATCTGTCGCTGATGCAGAATCTGCTCTATCACGCCGCGCTCCATGGCATTGGACGTGGTCAGGCGCGGGAGCGGGCAGAGGCGCTGCTGACCCGGGTCGACCTTGCCGATCGAGCGAAGAGCAAGGCGCGCGATCTCTCCGGGGGCGAGATGCGGCGGCTTGAGATCGTGCGCGCGCTGCTTCACCAGCCGCAGCTCCTGCTCCTCGATGAACCCACCGTCGGTCTCGACGTCAAGGCGCGGAGCGAGATCATCGGCCATGTCCGGGAACTGGTGACGAAGCCGGGCATCGCGGTGTTGTGGGCAACCCATCTTTTCGATGAAGTCGCCGATCAGGACGATGTCGTGGTGCTCCATCGCGGCCGGGTTGTGGCCCAGGGCCCGGTCGCCCGCCTGGTTGCGGAGGCGGGCGCGCGCGATATCCATGCCGCCTTCGACCGCCTGACACAGATCGCCGGGGAGGCTGCATGAGCGTGGGCGCAACCGGGGCGGGGGATGCCAGAGGGAATGTCGCGCGGCGCGGCTTTCCCCTGATGAGCTATCTCATCTGTTTTGGCGGCATCATCTGGCGCGAGGGCCTGCGCTTTATCCATCAGCGCGAACGTTTTGTCTCGGCACTGGTGCGCCCGCTGGTGTGGCTCTTCATCTTTGCCGCCGGCTTCCGTCAGGTTCTCGGCATCTCGATCATCCCGCCTTATGAGACCTATATTCTTTATGAGGTCTATATCGCCCCCGGCCTGATGGCGATGATCCAGCTCTTCAACGCCATGCAGTCGTCGCTGTCGATGGTCTATGATCGCGAGATGGGCAATGTGCGCACGCTCCTGACCAGTCCCCTGCCGCGCTGGTTCCTGCTGTTTGCAAGGCTCCTTGCCGGCACGCTGGTGTCGGTGCTGCAGGTTTATGCCTTTCTGGTGATCGCCTGGATGTGGGATATCACGCCGCCGCCTTTCGGCTATATCACGGTGCTGCCGGCACTGCTGCTCAGCGGCCTGATGCTGGGGGCGATGGGCCTTCTGATTTCGTCGGGGATCCGGCAGCTGGAGAATTTTGCCGGCGTGATGAATTTCGTGATTTTCCCGATGTTCTTTGCCTCTTCGGCGCTCTATCCGCTGTGGCGGGTACGTGAGGGCAGTCCGCTGCTCTATGCCATCTGCCAGTTCAACCCCTTCACCCACGTGGTTGAACTGATCCGCTTTGCGCTTTACGGCAGGATCAGCTGGGTCTCACTTGCGGTGGTGGGCGGCTGCACCGTCCTGTTTCTGGCCGGCGCGATCATCGCCTATGATCCCTCGCGCGGCCTGCGCCGTCTCAATGTCGGGGGAGGAGAGGGATGACAAAGCAGGGACGCGTGGCACTGGTTCTGGTGGCGCTTTTTGCCGCTTTCGCCGCGGGCGGGGGGAGGTGCCGGGCGGGTGGCCCGCGCCACCCGGGCGACTGGCCCTGCGCCCAGGCCAGAGTTCCGGAAATCTCGCTGGTCGCGGTGTGGGCCGGACCTTCGCTGGACCAGGCGCCGCAACAATGGCGGGAGGATCCAAAGGTCAAGAGCCTGGTTTCGCTGCTGGCGGCGCGACGCCTGGCGTTGGAGGACGCAGAGAAGCAGGCGCATGAATTTATTGCCGGCGCGGGCCCGGAGAAAGTCTACAAGGCAAAGCTTCTGTTCGCCGGCCTGTTTGAGACGCTGAACGCCCAGCGGTCTTCAGTGATGCGCGGGCTGGAGCGGGTCGGGCGCAAGCAGCGCGAGGCGGTGGAAAAGATCCGCATCGATATGCAGGAACAGCGCAAAGCGCAGCAGGAGACGAGCGCAAACGATGCGCCCGGGCTTGAAGCGCTCAATAATCAGCTCGCCTGGGAAATCCGGATTTTCGAGGAGCGCGGCAAGGTGGTGCGCTTCGTCTGCGAGGTGCCGGGCCTGATCGACCAGCGCCTGTTTGCACTGGGACGGGTGATCGGGCAGGAGATCAATCAGGGCGAGTGATTCTGCCTGAATGAAGTATCGGCGGACGTCTGCGGCGAGAGCTGATGCGGCACAGCGGGGTATCGACAGATGTTGACCTGTTGACCTGGGGCTTGATCTGCCAGGGAGCTTCCAGGGGCTGCCGATTGCCCCGAATACCACCTTCCGCGGCCAGGGTTGTGTGTCACGCGGCGCAACAGGTCCGTGCGTCGACGAGACGGCATGCAGCATTTTCCAAATGCCCCCGCAACCCTCATCCAGGCTCGAACGGTCTTTTGGCGGAGCACAGTTGTATCCGAAAGCACGGCATCCATAGCTGCGATGCCCGCGACGCAGCCACTCGCCAGTCCACGGTTGTCCCGTCCCGCTACTTCCTGACGACGCAGGCGTCCACAGCGTACGCGCATTGCTCGCCAGCGGTCAGGAGGCCACCCGTTGGCCCCTGGTAGTTGACGGCAGATACAGTGTCGGCATTGATCACGATGTTGATCTGACAAAAACGTTGTGTCGACACCGTGCTGCTAAATGTGTTGGCGTTTCCAAAGGCGAAATTCCCGACGCGGTTGGTCTGTGCGTTTGTCGTCGCTGAGCCTGCAGCGAATGTTTCTACGTAACCATGTCCCGAGGCGTAGGACCAAACCTCAGTAGACCCTTCGGCCATCCGGTTGCCAGGAGGTCCCATGCACCGAAGCACCTGCTCTTTGGTCATGCCGACCATTTGAGCCCGCGCATCCTGGGCGATCTGCGCTCTTTTAAGCGCACATCCACACAGGCTAACGCAAATGATTGCAACGGCGAACGCCCGCATAACCCAACCGTCAAGCGACAATAGCCTCATGCCCTATTCCGGCGAGCCGTCCAAGCCCTGCGCAGCCGGCGAGCGAGGTTTTCCGCTGAGTGTTGTTTCGCAGCGTCACTCCATGTAACTATTGCGGCAGAACCTTTCCGCCTCTCCTCGAGTTTCTGTTGGTAGTAAGTTCCCGCCCAGGCTGATTTTAGCTGCCAAAGCAACACCCTGGGATTGTGCCGCGCTCTACGGCACCCTTGACTTAACCTGTCTCAGGGTCGGAGCGAGAGCATGAAATCTGGATAAGTCGCTGAACGCGGTGACAATCTCAAAGCCAGACCTGACGCTGGATCGAAGCTTATATATTTCTCGAATCGAATGTGTTGCTCCTGCCTGCTGCAGCAGCCTGACCATCCGCTCTCCACCGGACTCAAACCGGACGAAGTGTGGCAGACCGCGCCTGGTGTTGCGATGCTGGCGCAGGACCTGCATCCGCGCCATGACGCGGCCTGCGGGAGTTGCGTAGTGAAGTGCCTGTTGACGATCTGGGGCCGGTATTCGAACAGGCGGGTGAGGCAACAGATGTGAAGAGCAATTCGAGAGTCTCTGGCGGCCGATCTGCCAATTCGCCGCCGCTGGTCATTCCGGCGGCGGCTTTTTCATTGGCCGCCCGAACGCAAGCCAGCCCAGTCCCAGGACGGCGAAGAACACGGCGTAAGCGACCGACTTCGTTTCCGTCACGCTGTAGCCGTTGAACCGACAGATCAACCCTATCGTCCACATGCTTGCGATGGCGATGACGAGGACGGATTTCATTTGCCCCTCGGGAATCTCTTACTTGCGTCATTTAGAAGGTGAAAAACAGAGTTGCTCTATACTACATACATTCACACACAATTGATCAATTGTTCAGGGAGTTCGTAAATTTCATCTCGTGTATCTGCATCGAGCGGCAGGATCTCATGTCGATCAAAGTCAAACTCTTCGCCGGCCAGGATGGAAAACAGTGTGCTCATTTCGAGGTCGGTGATGCCGCCGAATTTGAACAAACCAGAGACGTCACCTTCGGAAGCCGATGCCTGGGCAATGGCGTCATCTCGTGTCGCAAGGAAGACGGAAACGGGGGGAGACATCGCTTTTCCCGGTCTGGTGGTCAGTGCCGAGGGCCATGCGGTGAACTGCGCTGCCCGGCGAATGGCTGGGGAAGTCCAGGCAATAAAAGCGGGCCATCGGGCGCGCTCCCATGCGTCGTTGTCTGTGGTTTATAGCAGGAAAGCCAGGTCGGCACACCCCGGAAATTCTCAATTCGGATCAGACGTATTCCTTGCATAAGGACACGCAAGACGTATCCGGGATGCAGGCAGAATACGGAACTGGCATCTGCTTCATGCGTGAGCGGGAGTCGAGCCAGATATGGCGGGTCAAGGTTTTCGTTGCGCAGGTCGTAGAATCACCAATCGCGAAAAGCACGAGAGAGGTTCGACGGCACAGGACTGTCGGGATCGTTGTCGCAGCCCGCGCCTGTGCGGTGGAGCACCTTCCCTCCGCGTTGCGGAAATTCGGCTGAAACACCCTCCCGCGGGCATTTGCAGACGGTCGTTCTACGAAAACCTGCAAATGGAGAAGGAACCTTGTCATTCCCCCCCAAGGGCGCCGCAAAAAATTACGCTTATGCGGGGTAAAACCTGCCGTGTCGCGGGGTCAGTGGTCCCGATCCACGGGGCGCGCGCGCGAGGGAGATTTGAAATGACGAAAGAAGACAGGATCGCCGCGCTTGAAGCCTGGATTGATGTGCTGGAACAGGAGTATAGCGACAATATCGAAGCCATAGTCTGGAACGAGGCGGCCCAGCTCGACTGGGGCGACGGCAAGACCACGATGGAGGACATTGATAACCGGGCGATTGAGTGGCGCCAGCAGGAGATCGAAAGGGAACTGGACGATCTCCGATCGGACCTGGTGAGGTTGCAGATCGTCCAGGGCCGGAGCTGACGCAGCGCAAGCGCAGCGGAGGCGGCTTGCCATCTCCGCTGCCGTCGATGCCGTGTTGTCGCTTGAGGTATCGGTTCCATTGGTCGATGATGCGGATGGGCTCGTGCCTCACATCATCCGGGTTGATTCCGGTGGGGACTGGTTCGCTGCCACCCGATGTCAGGTCCAGAAATAGCGCACGATGTGGAAGAACATCGGCGCGGCGAAGACCAGGCTGTCGGCACGGTCGAGCATGCCGCCATGACCTTCGATCATGTGGCCCCAGTCTTTGACGCCGCGATCGCGTTTGATTGCCGAGGCGACAAGGCCGCCGAAGAAACCCAGGATGCAGGCGAGTGCCGCCAGCAGTCCGGCCTGAAGCGGCGAGAACGGGGTCAGCCAGCAGAGCCCGGCGCCGAGCAGGGAAGCGCTGGCGATGCCGCCGAGAAATCCGGCCCAGGTCTTGGACGGCGACACATTGGGTGTGATCCGGGTCCGGCCGAACAGCTTGCCGAAGACATATTGCAGGACGTCGCTGGCCTGCACCGTGTCGATCAGGAAGGCGATCAGCAATAATCCGCGGTGGTGGTAGCCGGGAATGGTGAGAGTCATCAAAGCCGGGATGTGGCTGATGCAGTAGACCGAGAGCATCAGGCCCCATTGCTGTTCACTGATCCGCGCCAGGAAGCGCGAGGTGTCACCGCGCACGGCGCTGATTGCGGGCATGGCAAGGAAACAATAGACCGGGATGAAGATTGAATAGAGACCGTACCATTCGATCCAGATCAGATAATACTGGAGCGGAAGGATGACGAGGAACATTCCGATCAGCGTCCAGCGGTCGGCGCGACAGGTCTCGGTCAGGGTGACATATTCCCGCAGGGCCGCAAACGAGATGAAGGCGAAGAGCAGGATGACGCCACCATGGCCGAGCAGGAAGGCGATGCTCATCGCCGCCACCATGATCCACCAGGCCTTGATGCGGAGATTGAGGTTGACAAGGGCGGGGGAGAGAGGTCTGGCGGCGCGCCAGGACAACAGCGCGGCGATGATACTGGCGGTTGCCAGCACGGCGATCAGGCCGAGGGCGAGGCGGGTGTAATCCTCGGTCATTTCCGGGTTCCGCTGTGCAATGGAGCCAGCGCCAGCAGGGCGTCGCTGGCCCGTTGGAGGAAGGCCTGGCGCTCCTCTCCCGGTGCCAGAACAAGGGGGAAGCCGAAGATGACGCGGCAGAGCAGTGGAACCGGCAGCAGGGCACCCTTGGGCAGAACCCGCGACATGTTCTCGATCCAGCAGGGTACGAGTTCGATATCGGGGCGGGCCGCTGCCAGCCAGAACAGGCCGGCGCGGAAGCGCTGCAGGGGTTCTGCCGTCATGTTTCGTGTGCCTTCGGGAAAGAAGATCAGGGACCGGCCCTGCTCGAGGGCGGCAAGGATCTCTGCGATCGGGCTTGATTTGCGCGCCATCCAGTTGCGCTCCACCAGCACCGTCTGGAGCATTCTCTGGCTGATGAAGCGGCGCAGTGGCCCGGCCAGCCAGTAGTCGGCGCCGACCGCAGCCGAGGTCCTTGCGCGCTCGTCCGGGGGCAGACAGCTCGAGATCAGAATGAAGTCGCCATGGCTGGTGTGATTGGAAAAATAGATCCGCTGACGCTGACCGGGCGGACAGCCCTGCCAGATCGGCTGGACGCCGGTGATGGCATGGGCCAGGCCGGCCAGCAGGACGCCGGTGGTGAGCTGCAGGAAGGATCGTGGGTGTTCCATCGGCGTTGTCAGGTTCCTGTCCTCTCGAGCAGCGAAAAGGCCAGAATAGCGACCGTGGTTCCCAGGACAAGATATTGGCGGCGCAACAGGCGCCTGGTGCCGGCAATCCGCGCCAACAGCGCTGGCGGCTCGGCGGGGATGTGGCGCAATCCCATGGCGTCAAGCGTCCTGTCGATCACGAGCAGTGCCGCCTCTTCGCTGTCGCTGGCGAGGCCCAGGCGGAACAGGGCGGCGTCAAACAACAGCTGCACGCCTTGTCCGAGCATCAGAATAGCGCAGGCAAGCACAGTGAGCCTGAACTCGAGGGCAGCAGGGGCGGAGCGGATGATGACGACTGTGGCGAGAATGGCAATTGCGGCAGCCGCAGTGAGGGCGCCGTGGATCCGGAGCCGGCTTGCGGTCTGCATCATCGTGGTTCGCCATGCGCTCATTTGCCGGCCTCGGCGCTGGCGGCAAGCGTCGCAGGGGCCAGTGCCACTCTCCGGCCACTCAATTCAAGGAATCGCACTGCCTCTGCAGCATCTGCCGCCAGGCCCGTGGCAACCAGCCAGCAGGCGATGATCGAGGCACTGCGCTGGAAACCGAGGGCACAGCAGACCAGGACCGGGCCGTGCTTTCGCAGTCTTTCCAGCAGGTCTGCGGCTTCCGTCATGACCGCGGGTTCAAGGGGCAGAAGATCAAGCGAGGGAAAAGCGTGCCAGGCGACCAGGCTTGTGCTGCGGGGCAATTCCGCCGTGAGGTCAAGGACGGCACGATAGGCGCTGGCCTCCGCGGCTGTCGGGAAGCGTCCGAGATGGACGCCAGCGCGAACCGCAACGGCGGGCGGCAGGCGTCGGGTCCACGCCCATATGTTGAGCCGCACTCCGGCGCGATAGGGCAACAGCAGAAAACGGCTGGCAGGGCTCAGAGATCCGGTTTCGTCCTTCTGGAACACTTCCGATCCGGCACCGGCGTAACCGAAGGCCACGATGGCAAGAGCAATCGCCGGCCACAGCAATATCAGCCCGGCAGCGGACAGCAGGGTGGTGAGAATAGTGGCGGCAAGAAAGGCCAGGGCAGCGGCACCGTAACCGAGCGCCAGACGTTGTGCGGTGCGGTCGGGGTTGAGGCGAAAGCCTGCTGCCGGTGAAGCCCGGTCATGAGGCCACAGCCAAAGTGCAAAGAGGCCGAGCATGGCGCCGGTCGGAATGTCGATGACATGATGCTGCCAGGTGGTGAGCACCGAGACCCCGATCAGGAGGCACCAGACATGCCAGAGGATGCGCGGACCATGGCGAAACCGCCGGCGGAAGTGTCCCCAGATGATGACGAGCAGGGCGATATGAAGCGAGGGGGCCTGATTGAAGGGCTTGTCGAAGCCGCCGAGAATATCGAACAGCATGCCGGGCAGGCCAGATGTCTCAGGACGGTCAAATGTGGCGCGCAGGGGAAAGGCGAAGAAACATGAAACCGCGATCATCTGTGCGGTGAGATAGCGTCGCGCCAGTCTGTCGACCTGTTCGGGGGCGTCGTTGACAAAGAGCGCGATGGCATAAAACAGATTGATCGACCAATAGGGCAGGATGGTCCAGGCGATGAATGGAATGCGGCTTTCCCACTCGAAGGCGAGATTGGGAACGTAGGGGCGGGTTGCGGCGAACCAGTTCGCCGCACCATAGGTGGCGTAGAAAAACGGGGCCAGAAACAGGAGCCAGAGCGTGGCGCGCCGCAGCACCGCTGGACGGGCCGGAATGGGAGAGCGCAACATGCCTCTTCCCATCGGCCTCAGATCCGTTCCGCCAGCGACACTGTGAAAATGCCAAAGTCATCGATGCGCTGTTCGATTTTGCGGAAACCGGCCGCCTCCACCAGTTGATCCATTTCCTGCTGGGTGCGTCGACGCATCACCCAGGGCTTGCCATCGCGGTGTGAGTTGAGGCAGCGCCCGATCATCTCCAGCTGGGGATGCCAGGGTTGTCCGGTATAGATCAGAAGCGATCCCGGCTCCATGCAGCGGGCGACCCCGGCGAGCGAGGCCCGGATCAGGCTGTTCTCGGCGAACAGCTCGTAAAAGCCGGAAATGATGCCAAGTGTCGGTGCCGGCGTGATGGCGGCGAGCGCCTCGGTATCGAACGAATCGCCCTTCTGAAAAGTCGCGACTGCCTCAAGCTGTCGCTCGGCAATCAGGGCTTGGCCCCTGTCGACGTTGATTGACGAGAAATCCTGCAGACGGATGCTGTCGACCGTGACTTTGGCGTTTTTCACCGCGTCGAGCACGTAGCGGCCATGGCCGGCGGCAATGTCGAGCAGGTGCCGCGGCTTGCCTTCTCCCTCAAGCCGGGTCAGGGCGGCATTGATCAGTTCCTCAAGGTGCTCCTTGCGCAGGCGGATGCCGCGCCAGCCGATGGCATCAAGGAAGACCCGGTCGATCAGCCGTCCGACGGGGCCGAGACCGCGGGGGGCGTTCTCATAGACATAGTCGAGCGTTGAACCGGAATCGAAACCGGTGCGCACGCCGGTTCGAAGTCCCCTGGCAAACAGCCCCCCGATGTGGATGGAGGCGCGCATCACACCCCAGTAGAGGCCGCGCAGCGAGGTCAGTGACAGCGGGGTCGAGAGATGATCGGCCTCGTCACGGGTGTAGCCCGAGAGGTCGGCGTGGGTGACATCGGCGACCACAGGGGGCTCGGCAAAGCGGGCTTCAATGAAGCTGCGGAGCTTTGTGAGCGCAAGCGCACGGTCCTTTTCGCCGAGCGTATCGTGAAAGAAGCCTGGAAGGACATGGCGCTCTTTGATTGTGCCGCCGAGATTCTCGAAAAACCGGTGCTCGGGCTCGTGGCGGACGACGAAATCGCGGCCCGAGATCAGAACCTGGGTCGGCACCGTGATGGCACGGGCGTCGCTTACCACGCGTGCGGCGGTTTCATGGAGTTCAAGCAGAATATTCGACGCGATCGGCCGCGTGATCAGGGGGTCGGTCTCGAAGGAGGAGATCCGCTCGGGGTCGTGGGTCAGGAAGCGCGCCTTGACGTAGGAATTGACGAAAAATGTGCCCTTGAACTTCTGCCACAGCGCGATGCCCTGGCGGGCAAAGGGGATATAGAGCCTGACATCGAAAGCCGGGGAAGCCAGCACCAGGGCGCGGATTTTCGGTGCATAATCATGTACCCAGCTGGCGGCGATGACCGCACCGACGCTCTGGGCGACGAGTGCGATCTGCTCGATTTTGAAACCCTCGCTGTCGCAGATATGGCGCACAAAGCAGTCAAGATCCCGGACCAGACAGGCGAAGGAGGGTGCTGCGCCGCGGATCCCGGGCGACCGGCCGTTGCCGCGGGCGTCCCAGGCAAAAAACGCATAATCCTCAAGTCCCAGCTCTCCCTCCAGATGGGCGACCCTGCCGCTGTGCTCATGGCCGCGGTGGAGGAGAACAACGGCCCCTTTGGCCGTGCCGGATCGTGCGGGCCAGGCGCGGAAGAAGAGCTTTTCACCATCATGGCTGACAAATTCGGATTCACGCATGTTACCCATACTCCACGTCTCTTCCGCCAATGCGGCGCCCGCCCGACATGCGCGAAGGCCGCTCGCAGCCGTATTCCGCGCCGGAATAGCACCATCGTTCCAGCATTGCGCCGACAGAACTCCGCTGCACCCCAATCCAGTCCGCGCGAGCCCCTTTTGTCGTCAATACGCGATGAAAAATTGCGAAAGGCTTGATCGCGCCAGCCTCAGGGGGTGGTCTTTCAGGCCTGTTCCTTAACCATGTCGGCGGCGCGCCCGCCATGGCCCTGTTGCGCCTTGTTGGTGGCAGAATTGAGATGGCGGCAGGAAGGCACGGCAGGCACCGGTCGCGCGCAGGTGACGCTGTCGCAAGCCTCGGACTGGCGAGACGTTCTGTGAACCAGGATCGGGAAGTTATGGTCCGGAAGGCCATCTGCCCGGCAGCGCCGTGGTTGGGGGGCGACGGACGGCCGGCCCCGGCCGGCTGGCATGCAAAATCCCGTGAGGATGCAGGCAGGCTGGCGGAAGGCGCGATCACCTGGAGCCATTTCGCGCCGGATATCGCCGTATCCACATCGAGATACCAGAAGAGGTCCTGTTGTTGTGATTGCGCCATTGCGAAAGCTGAAGGCGGATTGGTGCTGTCATTAACCCTATCTGCGGCAGCGGGGATCCATCGGAGGGGGAAACGGCAAGGCCCGTGAAGGCCCGTTCTATCATCTTTCCGGAGCGTTGCCCGGAGCCGAGAAGGGCAGGTTTCGCGCGATTCCAGCACCAGGTCACCAAAGCCCGCGTCTGTTCGACAGACCTGGCGAAGGGCCGCGCAACCATCGTGCGAAGCGGCATTGCGTGCGGGCCGATCTTCCTTCTGGCGGCAAGGGTTGAGAACACCACAGACACATGGGAGCAGAATTTTCGCTGCCGTTTTTACCGTTGCCAGGCAGAGTTCGAGACGATAGCGCAGAAGGCGCAGGGCGGCTTCTCGGGAACTCAAACGATCTCAACAGCTCCAGCAGAGGTTGGGGAACGACAACCGGGACGGGCGTTCTTGTGTGCGTCAGGTCCAGGACGTGATTTGCCAGAGCGCGCCTGTGCCTTCGCTCAACCGAAACCGAAAGATGACTGTGCATGTCCATCTATCTGCTGAAATCGCGGTTTCAGGACCTCCTCCGCCCACTGGTCGGCTCGCTTGCCGCAGGCGGCGTCACGGCAAACCAGGTGACGGGATTTGCCGCCGTCGTTTCGCTCGCCGTCGGCCTGGCGCTGTGCCTGGTGCCGATGCCGGCGCTCTTTGTCGCCATTCCGGTCTGGATGCTGTTGCGCATGGGGCTCAATGCCATCGACGGCATGCTGGCGCGGGAATTCGGACAGAAGAGCGCGCTCGGTGGCTACCTCAATGAAATCGGGGACGTGATTTCCGACGCGGCGCTTTACGCGCCATTCGCACTGGTGGCGCCGTTCTCGCCGGCCTGGGTCGGGGCCATCGTGTTTCTTGCCACCCTGACGGAATTGATCGGGGTGCTCGGTGTCGCCCACGGCAACGGCCGACGCTATGACGGGCCGATGGGCAAGAGTGACCGTGCTTTCGTCTTCGGCGCGCTGGGCAGCTGGATCGCCGCGGCTGGAGGAATGCCGCCCTGGCTGTGGTGGTTCCAGCCGCTGTTCTGCCTGTTGCTGGGCTGGACAGCGGTGAAGCGGGTCACCCTCGGCCTGCCTCGGCAAGGCGATCGCTGAAAGCCCGGGTGTCCGGAGTGGCGCAAATGGCAGGTGGTGCGGGGTGCGATTATTTCTGTGGGTAAGTTCGCCGCGATTCCGTTTTGTTCATGGTGCGATTCGGATCCGTTCCCCCATCGAGTCGCGAGCATCCATTGAAGTCGGTGGCTGACTGGACCTCTTG
>Ga0123357_10000187_pt1 | contig 57664 bp, 44 predicted proteins | sample TergutEmb28metaG_FD_89873 | JGI IMG/M metagenome (GOLD analysis project Ga0123357, IMG submission 89873) | Embiratermes neotenicus P4 segment gut microbial communities from Petit-Saut dam, French Guiana - Emb289 P4 | ecosystem: Host-associated > Arthropoda: Insects > Digestive system > Gut ...
CCGGACTGCCCGGCACCCCACCAGGTGAGGAACGCGAACACCCACACGACGCCGAAAACGATCGGCAGCCACAGGCGGTTGCGGATGCGCTGGCTGGTGGCCCACCAGCTATAGGCCGTCAGCAGGACGCACAGGACGAACGCGGTGATCGCCGCCGGCTGGGCGGGCAGCGAGAAGGGCGCGATCGTCCAGAAACTCACGAGCGTGTCGAGTTGGAACTGCGTCTGCCCCGCGCTCAGCACGACGAAGACGATCACCACCGCCGACAGCACCGTCAAGATGATCGGCGTCTTCCAGGAGATCGGCGCGAGCGCGTGCTCGGTTTCCTGGGGGGTCAGCACCTGGGCTTCTTGCGTGCTCATGCCGCCACCTCCGCAGTGGCGTGTGCGGCTGCTTTCCGCAGCGCCCGCTTAGACGGACGGCGTTCGGGGTCGGGCAATCGGAAGATCGCCCGCACCAGCGGCGGGGCCGCGATGAACAAGACGACGACGGACTCCAAGACGAGCACCACGTCGACCGGCGTCTGCGTCTTGATGGCCATGACGGCACCGCCCGCCTTGAGCGCGCCGAACAGCAGGCCCGCGAGCACAGTGCCCAGCGGCTTGGAGCGCCCCAGCAGGGCGACGGTGATCGCGTCGAACCCGAACGTGCCGGCGACGCCTCCGCCCGTGGTCAACTGCTGCGCCTGGAAGCCTTCCAACACCTGCGTGGCCGCGACCAGGCCGAGCAGTGCCCCGCCGATCGTCAACGCCCACAGGTAGACGTTGGAAACGTTGATGCCAGCCGTGCGCGCCGCCTCCGGGTTCTCGCCGACGGCCCGGATGCGCAGGCCCAGCGTCGAACGCTCCATGAGCCACCACACGCCCACCGCGCACAACAGCGCCAAGACGATGGAAATGTCCGTCTTGATCGGCGCGCCGAACAGCAGCGGCAACTGCGCGCTCGGGTCGACCTGCGGGCTCATCGGCTGGTTGGGGACGGCCTGGAACACCCGGAAGGTGCTCAGCATCCAGTCGGACAGCAGGCTGGCCACCGAGTTCAACATGATGGTGACGATGACCTCGTTGGCGCCCGTTTTAGCCCGCAAAATGCCGGGGACGAACCCCCAGACCGCGCCGCCGACGATCGCGCCCAGCACAGCCGCGACGACGTGCAGGCCAGCCGGAAGCGGGACGGCGAAGCCGATCAACCCGCACAGCAGCGAGCCGATCACGATCTGGCCGGTGCCGCCGATGTTGAACAGGCCGGCCCTAAAACCGAGCCCCAGGCCCAGCCCGCCGATGATCAACGGCGCCGACTGGAGCAACGTGTCGCCCAGCGGCGCGAAGGGCAGCGCCATCGTCGGGTTGACGATCGCGCCCTGGAATAGCGCCGTATAGGCGTTCGCGATGGCGCTCCAGACGGCGGACAGCATGTCGCCGGGGCGGGCGAAGAAGTAGCCGCTGGACGCCTGCACCGTCTTGCTGGAGAACGTGATGAGGATCGCGCCGACGACCAGCGCGATCACGAACGCGAGGATCGAGGTCAGGATGTTGCCGTGGACGATCTGGTGCCCGGCTTTGTGCCAACGGCTGGGCTGTGGCGGCTCGGCGACATGCTGGTCGTCTAGTTGCGGTGCGGGGGCGGCTGCCGGCTGGCCGGCGGCTGCGGGAACCTGGGTGTCGCTCATGCGTGGACCTCCTCGTCGGTGTCGGTCGGTGTGACGGGCGCGGTTGGCCCGTCGCCGCCAATGGCGTCGTCGGTTGCGGCTGGTTGGCCCGCCGCAACGCCGGACGGTGTGCCCGGCGCCTCGGGCTGGCTGCCGTCGCTGGCGCCGGCCATCATGAGGCCCAACATGGTGGTCGACGTGTCCGGCGGCACGATGCCCACGATGCGGCCTCGGTACATGACGGCGATGCGGTCGGCCAACGCCATCACCTCGTCCAGTTCCGTGGAGACGATGACCACGGGCGTCCCCTTGTCGCGTTCGGCGACGATCCGGTTGTGGATGAACTCGATGGACCCGACGTCGACGCCACGGGTCGGCTGGGAGGCGATGAGCAACTGCAAGTCGCGCGAAAGCTCGCGGGCCACCACGACCTTCTGCTGGTTGCCGCCCGACAGCGAGTCCAACGACGACCGCTCCGACTCGGCGCGGATGTCGAATTCCTCGACCTGCTTCTTGCCGTTGGCCATGATGACGCCGACGTGCAGCGCGGCGGCGTTGCCGAACGGCGGGCGGTCGAACTGGTCGAGCACGAGGTTTTCCGCGATGGAGAAGGAGCCGACGACGCCGTCACGGCTGCGGTCCTCCGGGATGAACCCGACGCCCGAGTCGATGACCGCCTTGACTTTCCGCCCGGCGATCTCGGTGCCGTTCAACGTGATCGAGCCCTGGGTGGGCTGGCGCAGCCCGACCAGCGTTTGCGTCAACTCGGTCTGCCCGTTGCCCTGGACGCCCGCGATGGCCAAAATCTCGCCCTTGGCCACCGAGAAACTCACGTCGTCCAACGCCGTCACGCCGTTGGGCTCGACCAGGCTCAGGTGCTCGACGCGGAACGTCGTGTCCCCCGGTTTGGCTGGCGCCTTGTCGACCACCAACTGGACGGCACGCCCGACCATCGCCTCGGCGAGTTCGGTCTGGGAGGCGGTCGGCAACGCGGAACCCACCACCTGGCCGCGCCGAATGACCGTGATCGTGTCGGCGACGTCTTGGACCTCGCGCAGTTTGTGCGTGATGAACAGGATCGACGTGCCCGACGCCTTCAACTGCCGCATGATCGTCATCAACTCGTCGGTCTCCTGCGGGGTCAACACAGCCGTCGGCTCGTCGAGGATGAGGATTTTCGCGTCGCGGCTCAGCGCCTTGATGATCTCCACCCGCTGCTGGACGCCCACCGGCAGGTCCTCGACCAGCGCGTCCGGGTCCACCTCGAAGCCGAACCGGTCGCTGATCTCTTTCACCCGTTTGCGCGCGCTCGCCAGGTCGATGACGCCCGCGCCCTTGACCGGTTCGTTGCCCATGACGACGTTTTCGGCGACGCTGAACACCGGGACGAGCATGAAGTGCTGGTGCACCATGCCGATGCCAGCGGCCATCGCGTCGCCCGGGCCGGAAAAGCGGACCGGCTTGTCGTCGAGCAAGATCTCGCCGCCGTCGGCCTGGAGCAGGCCGTAGAGCACGTTCATCAACGTGGACTTGCCCGCGCCGTTCTCACCGAGCAGGGCGTGGATCTGACCGGGTTCGACCACGATGCTGATCGAATCGTTCGCGACGAATGAGCCGAAACGCTTGGTCACGTCGCGCAACTCCAGCTTCATGGAAGCTCATCTCCTTGTGGTCCGGGTGCCACGCGTCGAAAGGCGAGGGGCAGGGGCAGGAAAAAACTACTAGAAACACAATAGTGCGGACCGCCCACAAAGGGGCAGCCCGCACCACTGTGAAAAAATCAGCTCAGCGCGCTATCGGCGGGAGAGGTGATCTTGAGGCTCCCAGAAACGATCTGGTTCTGGAGATCCGTGATCTTCGTCTGCACGTCGGCAGGCAACTTCGACGAGAAGTTGTGGAACGGCGCGATCTGAACACCCTGGTTGGCCAGCGTGCCCACGTACGGCGTCGCGTCGAACGAGCCCTGCGTGACTTCCTGGTCGATCATGTTGTACACGGCCGACTGGATGCCCTTCATGACCGAGGTCAGCAAGATGTCGCCGTACTGCGGCATGCTCACGAAACCGTCCTGGTCGACCCAGACAAGCGCGGCGCCGCTGCTGGCCTTGGCCTGCACGACGGTGGCCGCACCCATGCCCGCGTTGCCGGCGACCGGCATGATGACGTCAGCGCCCTGGGTCATCAGGTTCGTGGTCATCGACTGGCCCAACGACTGGTCGGTGAAGGAGTTGATGAACGAACCCGACTGCTTCGTCTTGTCCCAGCCGAGCACCTGGACGTTCTTGGAGTAGTCCGTGTTGTACTGGGCGACGCCGTCGGCGAAACCGTCCATGAAAATCGTCACGGTCGGGATCTGCATGCCGCCCCATGTGCCGACCTTGCCGGTCTTGGAGTACGCGGCAGCCGCATAGCCAGCCAGGAAGCCAGCCTCAGAGGTCTTGAAGACGATCGGCTTGAGGTTCGGCTGCTTCTTCGCCGGGTTGTCGTCCACGATCGCAAAGTGCGAGTTCGGGGAAGCCTGCGCCGCCGAGACCATAGCCGTCTCCAGGTTGAACCCGGTGGCGATGATGACCGAGCAGTTGTTGGCCAACAGGTTCGTGATGTTCGTCGCGTAGTCGGCGGTCGTCTTGGACTCGATCTCATCGCTCGTGATGCCGAGCTGCGCGACAGCCTGGTCGACGCCCTGCTTGGCGGCCTCGTTGAACGACTTGTCGTTGAAGCCGCCGGTGTCCGACACCAGGCAAGCCTTGAAGTTCGCGGCGCCGGGAGCGGTCGACGCGGGCGCGCTCGTGGCCGCGCTCGGGGCGGTCGACGCACCACCGGTGCTGGCGGGCGGCGCGCCACACGCGCTCAACCCGAGCGCCAGGGCGATGATGGCCACGCCACCAGCGGCAAGTTTCTTCATACTTGACTCCATTTCTGTTGGATGATGACTGCATAGGGATTTGGTCCGGCACCGTGGGCCCGACGCTCCTACCGAGGCGAATTTTACTTGGACGAACCGCGCCCCTGCAAGAAATCACCAATTTAGATACCGAACCGTTATATAAACGGTGGTCACAGTGCGTAGCGGCGCACGGGCGGCCCGGCTACTCAGCCTCTTCGGGCGGAGGATCGACGCTCCCCGGCAGGCGGATGACGAACTCCGCGCCGCCGCCGGGGGCGTGCTGGGCCTTCACCCAGCCGCCGTGCGCCTTGACCGTCTGCGCGACGATCGACAGGCCCAGGCCTGAGCCGGGCGTCGAGCGGGCCTGCGAGGAGCGGTAGAAGCGTTCGAAGACGTGGGGCAGGTCGTCGTCGGAGATGCCGGGGCCGGAGTCGGAAATGGTCAGGCGGTCGCCGTCCATGCGGACCCGGATCGTCCCCGACGGCGGGGAGAATTTCACCGCGTTGTCGAGCAGGTTCGTCACCGCGCGTTCCAGCGAATCCGACTCGCCGACCGTGTAGAACGAGTGCAAGTCCACGTCGAACGTCAGGCCCGGACCCCGGCGCCTCACCCGGTCGACGGCGCTGGACACCACGTCCTTGAGGTCCAAAAGCTGCGGCGACGGGCGCACCGCGTCCTCCTGCGAGAGGTAGACCAAGTCGCCGATCAGCGCGGAGAACTCGCCCACCTGGGCGGCCACGTCGTGCAGGATTTCCGAGCGCGCCCCTGGCGGCAACATGCCCTGTTTCTCGTCGGCGACCAGCAGTTCGACGTTGGTCCGCAGCGCCGTCAGCGGCGTCCGCAACTCGTGGCTGGCGTCGGCGATGAGGCGTCGTTGCTGCTCGCGGGAGGACGCCAAGGTGCTCATCATCGTGTTGAACGAGCGCGTCAGGTCGGTCAGCTCGTCCATGCCGCCCAGCTCGATCGGGTCCAGCGCGTCGGTTTCGGTGACGTGCGCCACCGCCTCGGTCAGCAGGCGCACCGGCCTCATGCCCGAGCGGGCGATCATCATGCCCAAGAACCCCGACGCCACCACGGCCAGGACGCCGAACGTCAGCAGGGCGGTGGCCAGGATGGTCAAGATTTGCTCGGTGGGTTGCAGCGGACGCCCGACGACCAGCGCGTAGTGGCGTCCGTTGTCGGTCAACGGGACGGCGACGATGCGGTACTGCTCGCCGGCCGTGTCCACCCCGGAACGGGCGGACGTGCCGACCTGCGTGCGCGCCACCTCCAGTTCTTGCGAGCTGAGCACGAGGCCCGACTGGGTGCCCGAGGGGACAAACGTCTGGTCGTCGGCGCGCACCACCATGACCGTCGCTGACGCGGCGGTCAGCGCGTCGGAGTTCAGCCCGCCGAGGCCTTCCACGTCGCCCGACAGCCAATCGCTGGTCAGCGACGCGACCCGCAGCAGTTCGCCGTCCAACTGGTTGTACACGGCCAGGTCGGTGATGATGTACGCGGCCAGGCCGGTGACCACCACCGCGCCGCCGACCGCCGCCGACACCAACAGCCACAGGTTATTTTGCAGCGGGCGGTTGACGCCGGAGAACAACGAGCGCAGCCAACGGATCACGGCGCCGTCTCACGCAACGCGTACCCGATGCCCCGAACCGTGTGGATGAGCCGGGGCTCCCCCTCGCCCTCGGTTTTGCGGCGCAGGTAGCCGATGTAGACCTCCAACGAGTTGGCCGTGGTCGGGAAGTCGGTGCCCCAGACCTCGTTGAGCAGCCAGTCGCGTTCCAGGACGCGGCGCGGGTGGGCCAGGAAGGCTTGCAACAGGGCGAATTCGGTGCGGGTCAGGCTGATCCGGCGTCCGCCGCGCGTCACCTCGCGTGTCTGGAGGTCGAGCGTCAGGTCCGCGAAGGAGACCGTGTCCGCGCCCGGCGTCACGGGGTTCGACGCGACCACGCGCCGGGTCAGCGCCCGCAGGCGCGCCTGCAATTCCTCGAACGAGAAGGGCTTGACCATGTAGTCGTCGGCCCCGGCGTCCAGGCCGTCCACGCGGTCGCCCACGGCGTCGCGGGCGGTCAACACCAGGATCGGCACGTCGTTGCCGGAGGCGCGCAGCGAGCGCGTCGTCTCCAGGCCGTCCAGGCGCGGCATCATCACGTCCATGACGACGGCGTCGGGGCGGATGGACGACAACGTGGCCAGCGCGTCCACCCCGTCGACGGCGGTGCTCACCTCGTAACCGGCATAGTGCAACGAGCGCGCCAGTGAGTCACGGACGGCTTGGTCGTCGTCGACGACGAGTATGTGCATGTCCGGCGCCTCCTGCCTGCACGGAATATTTCACATCAGCGTATCAACACGCGGTCTCGTTGGGCTCCCACGGGATCGCGTGCCTGCTCAGCGACGCTCTTTCCGCTTGGTGAAGACGGCGTTGAGGACGACGCTGACGATGGAGACGATCAGGGCGCCCCAGAAGGCCGCGCCCCAATCGGCCACATGCCAGCCGAGGCCGACCTTGGAACAAAGCCACGACACCAGTTCGAGCAGCAGGCCGTTGATGACCAGCAGGAACAGGCCCAGGGTGAGGACGATCACCAGGCCGGTGACCAGCTTGAATAGCGGTTTGACGATGGTGTTGACGATGCCGAAGATCACCGCAACGCCGGCCAGGGTCAGCACATCGTTCACACGGCTGCCCGCCGAGACCGAGATACCGGGGACCAGATAGGTCGCCAACGCCAACGCGGCCATGTTGGCGATCAAGCGGGCAATCATGGCTCCATCGTGTCACGCGGGCTCAAGAAAGCCAGGCATGGAGAAGGGCAACCGGGGAGAATTCAGGGTAGGCCCGGCTACTGAGCCGCCTGGACTGCGCTGTGGCGTCCGTCACAATGGCTCCAGGAAGGGCGCCGCAGCGCGCGGGGGTATAGGGGTTGTCCCCCATTTTGTCGTTAATTTGCCAGGGTGGAACGGACGAGTCGCCGTCTGGGCGGTGTGACCGTCACGGCATCGTTGGGCCTCACGACCGCTCTGCGCGGTTTATAGTGGTCGCTTCCACGAGGAAGGCTGCGCCATGCCCATCGATTTGCATCACCGTCATTTTCTCAAAGAACTTGACTTCACCCCCGCCGAATGGCAGCACTTGCTCGCGTTGACCGGTGAGTTGAAAAAGGCGCGCAACCAGGGAACGGAAACCCAGCGCCTGTCGGGGATGAATATCGCGTTGATATTCGAGAAGACCTCCACGCGCACGCGTTCGGCGTTCGAGGTGGCCGCCCACCAGCAGGGGGCGCACGTCACGCAAATGGACGGGAATTCCTCGCAACTGGGGCATAAAGAATCCCCCGCCGACACCGCGCGGGTGCTCTCCCGGCTTTTCGACGGCATCGAATACCGGGGGGCCAAACAGTCCACGATCACCGAAATCGCGGCGCATTCGTCGGTGCCGGTCTGGAACGGGCTGACGGACGAATGGCACCCCACCCAAAGCCTGTGCGACATGTTCACGATGCGCGAATCCAGCGGGAAGGACGACCACGATCTTGCGTTCGCCTACGTCGGCGACGCGCGGTTCAACGTCGGGTGTTCGCTGCTGGTCGGCGGCGCGCTGATCGGCGCGGACGTCCGCATGATCGCCCCCGCCAAACTCCAGCCGCCCGCGTCGGTGGTCAAAGCGGCGTGGGATATCGCGGACAGCACCGGAGCGCGGATCACCGTCACCGAGGACCTGGGCGCGGTCGCCGGATGCGATTTCATCCACACCGACATCTGGGTGTCGATGGGCGAGCCCGAGGCCATCTGGAGCGAGCGGATCACCCTGCTGCGCGACTACCAGGTCAGCACCGCCCTGCTGGAGCGCACCGGCAACCCGGACGTCAAATTCATGCACTGCCTCCCGGCCTACCACAACCGCGAGACGACCGTAGGCGAGCGGGTGTACCAACTGTTCGGACTGGGCGAGTTGGAGGTCACCGACGAGGTCTTCGAGTCGGGCGCGTCCATCGTCTTCGACCAGGCCGAGAACCGGATGCATTCCATCAAGGCGATCCTGGTGGCGACGTTGGACTGAGCGACGGTGGGGGTAGTAGTCACCCCATGCGACAACGCCGCCCAAGGGGTGGCCCGGCTCTTCAGAAAATTGCGTTCCCCGACTGCCAGTGATGGGATAGGAATTAGGAGATTTGTCATCTCTATTACTTGTGAGCGCCTAGTGAACAGAGGCACAACGATGGCACACGCGTCCAGCAGGGTTGGATTCAGCAAGCGGCTGGTGATCGGGCTCAGCGCGCTCGCGTTGACGCTGAGCAGCATCGTCATGGCGGCGGCGTGGTCGCCGACGGCCAACGCGGCCGATCCGACGGCAGCGCCGTCTGCGGCGGCGTCCCCCGACGATTGCAGCACGATCAACTGGGCCTATGGCGTCGCCCCGACCAACGGCGGCTCGTGGGTGTTGGCCGACGGCACCGACTCGTGGACGGCCTCGTTGATCGCCGCGACCTGCAACCCGAACGTTTACACCTCGGACATCACGTTTACCCCGTCCTCGTCGGCGGTACACGTCTCGTCGGTGAGCTATCACAACGGGGTCTACACCGTCACCGCCACCTCGTCCGCCGTGGGCTCGTACACCCTGGACGCGTCCTATTCCGGCAGCGACCTGGGCACCCAGCCGATCTCGTTCGTCGCCAGCCCCCAGAACCAGTCCCTCTCCTTCACGACATCCCCGACCGCCACCAGCCCTGTTCCCGCCGACGGAAGCTCGTCGTGGACGGGTGTAGTGACGTTGACCGATAGCTCGTCCGGCACCGCCACGCCCGTGACCGGGCAGACCTCCAGCCTCCAGTTCGCGACGACGGCCAGCACCCCGACGGGCGACGTGCCGACCAGTGCCGTCGCCCTGTCCGCGCTCAAAGACAACGGCGACGGCACCTACACCGTCACCTTCACGACGACCACGCCCGGCACCTACACCGTCACCCCCTCGTGGGGTTCGATTACCGGCGGGTCGCAGCTCATCACGTTCGCGGTCGCCACCCCCGACACGGCGGCCTCGTCGCTGGCGCTGTCCTCGTCCCAGATCACGGCGGCCTGCGACGGCACGGCCTCGGTGACCGCCACCGCGACCATCCTCGACGCGAGCGGCAAGCCGGTGCGGGGCGCCACGGTGTCCTTCTCCAGCACCTACGAGGGCTCCTCGGCGGCTCCCACCACCGCCGCCGCAATGACGAACGCCTCCGGCGTGGCCACCGTCACGTTCAACGCGTCGGGCATCGGCTCGGCGCAGATGATGGACATCGCCGCCACCGTGCCCGTCAACGGGTCCGACGCGCCCATCGGCAACTCGCCCGCGAAGGTGACCTTCACCCCGGTTCCGGGCTGCGAAACCCCGACGATGACCGTCCTGGCCACCCCAACCAGCGGCGCGGCCACGGTTCCCGCCGACGGCGCGTCCTCCTGGACGGTGACGATCACGATGACCTCGGCCTCTGGGGCTCCGGTGACGGGCCTGGACACGTCGGCGTTCACCGTCACGCCGTCGTCGTCGAGCGTCCATGTTTCGTCGGTGACCGACAACGCCAACGGCACCTACACCGCCTTGCTGACCTCCACCACCCCCTCGTCCAGCGACACCGTCAGTGTCGCGTGGGCCGGGCCGGTGAGCACGGTTACGTCGGGCGCGGCACCCACCCCGTTCGCCGCCGCCGTCTCGCCCAGCACATCGACGCTGGCGCTGTCGGCGACCACCCTGGCCGCCACCAAGAACTGCGACGGCTCCGTGACGACCACCCCCGCCAGCATCACCGCGACGGCCACCGCCCTGGATTCCACGGGTGCGCCGATGCAGGGTGTGCGGGTGTACTTCGAGGCTGACTCCCCGCTCACGTCGTCGGTCGCCTCGGCGGTGACGGATTCCTCCGGCGTCGCCACGGCCACGATCTCGATCGACTCGACGGCGGCCACCGCCCCGTCGGCGCGGGTGCGGGCCTACATCCTCGGAAACGACACGAACGTCACCCTGGGCTCCCCGGCCACGGTGACGATCGACCAGACCACCGCGTCGGGTTGCGCCAACCTGCCGATGATCACCGCGATCTCGGCCAGCCCCACCAGCTCGCCCACCATCTTGTGCGCGGGCGGCACACCGGCCCCCATCACCGTCACCGCGAACGTCGGCAACACGATGGCCTCCGGCCCGTACGCCTATACCGTCGTGTTCCTGACCGTGACCTCCCCGAGCGGGAACGCGCGGTTCCAGCAAAGCGGCCTCGCGACGTACTACGGCCCGGTGACCGACGTGAACGGCGTCGCCACGGCCACGTTGTACGACTCCACGCCCGAGCAGGTGACGGTGACCGGGCAGGTCAGCCTCGCCCCCGGCTCCCCCACGGTCTCGACCACCGCGACGTTCACGACCGGCTGCCAGGCCCCCACGTCGACCTCGCTGGCCCTGTCGGTGGGTGGCGTCCCGGCGAACAACGTCGTCACGGGCACGGACATGCAGGCCACTGCGTCGATCCAGAATCCGGGACCGTTCACCGTCGGCACGCTCGTGACGTTCACCATCGCCGACCACAACACCGGCTCGGTGATCGGCACCGTCAACTGCACCACCGTCGCCGACGGCACCTGCTCGCAGTACATGCCCGCCTATGCCGCCGGGCTGTATGACATCTCGGCCACCTACGTGGACCAGAGCACCGGCGAGAACGTGCCGCTGGGCAATTCGCCCCAGATTTTGGCCGTGACCGACGCGGGCCTGCCCACCGGGCTCACGGCGTCGCTGGCGGTCGATTCGCATGGCGTGGCGGTCCCCTGCGACCCGTCCACGACGCCTCCGGTGACCGCGAGCGTGACCGTCACAGATTCCACTGGCACCCCGGTGCCCAACGCCGAGGTCTCGTTCGCCGTCTCCGGCGCGGCGTCGATCAAGGGCGCGTCCACGGCCACCGCCGTCACCGACGCGAACGGCGTCGCGTCCGTGGCTGTCACCGGGCAGGCTCCCGGCACGGCCCAGGTGAGCGCGTCGGTCCTGTCGGGCACGGCAGCCGTCAGCGTGTCCAGTTCGCCCGCCACCCTCACGTTCACGTCGTCGTGCGCGGCGCCGACATCCGCGAAACTGGCGACCTCGACGCCCCAGGCGAGTTTCGGCACCCCGGTGACGGCCACCGCCCAACTGTCCAACGCGGCGGGCCCCGGCCCGTCCGGGATGCCCGTCACGTTCACGGTGACGAACAATTCGACCGGCGCAGCAGTGGGCACGTCGTCATGCACCACGGCGTCCAACGGCGTCTGCACGGCGACGTTGCCGTCCACGCCGCTGGGGGTCTACACCGTGTCGGCCACCTACCCCGACCCGGCCACGGGCAACCCGGTTCCCCTGACGGGCACCCCGGCCCTGAACGTCTACGCGCCGACCCCGCCGCCCGCCTCGACGCAGGCGACCTTGACGGCCACCCCCAGCGCCGTCCCGCTGCCGTGCGGGAACCTTCCTGGCTCCTCGGCGGTCAGCCTCACGCTGACGAACGCCGGATCCCCGGTCTCGGGCGCGATGGTGACGTTGACCGCCACGGGCGGCGCGACGTTCAGCGGCGCGGCCTCGACCACGCTGCTGACCGATAACACCGGCAAGGCCACCGCCACGCTGTCGGGCACGGCGGCGGGTTCCACGCAGGTCACGGCCTCTGTCCCCGTCACGGGAGGCACGGCCACGGTGTCCGGTTCGCCCGCGACGGTGATGTTCAACGCGACGTGCGCCTCCCCGACGAGCGCCGCCATGTCCGTCCCGTCCGCCACGGTCAACGTCGGCTCGCAGGTCACGGCGTCGGCGCAGCTCACCGGCCCCAACGGCCCCGTCGAAGGCGTGCTGGTGAACTTCACGCTCACCGACACCGACTCCGGCAACCCCGTGGGCTCGGCCTCCTGCACCACCGACTCCACCGGCTCCTGCTCGATTTCCGACCCGGCGGCGGCTGCCGGAACCTATTCGCTGGCGAGCGCCTACGTCGACCCGATCACGGGCAACCCCCAGGCGTTGACAGGCTCCCCGCAGACGGTGACCGTCGTGACGCCGCCCCCGCCCGACCCGAACGCGTCGTCGTTGGGGATGTCGAACAACCCCAGTTCAGGCATCGCTTGGAACAACACGGCGACGGCCACGATCGTGGATTCCACCGGCGCTCCGATCGCCGGTGTTCCGGTGACGTTCAACCTCACCGGCTCCGGCTGGACGATCAACGGCGGCACCACGGCGACGGTGAACACCGATGCCCAGGGCAAGGCGAGTGTCCCGGTGACCACCACCAACGTGTGCGCCGCGAGTTCGGCGGGGTCGGTGTCCGCGACCGTCCCGATCAATGGCACCGCCACCCCGATCAGCGGCTCGCCACAGAACACCGTGCCCTTCACGGGGTCGAACGCGTGCGCCAACAAGGCGACGCTGGTGTCCGTCGTGCCCACATCCGGCGGCTCGCAGGTGCTGGCCGACGGCGTGGACTCCTGGACGGCCACGTATTCGGTGTACAACTACCTCGGCCAACCGGTCACGGGCATCACGACCAGTGGGCTCATGATCTTCGCGGGCACGACGACGAGCGGCGCGCCGACCACCTCGGTGACGCAGTCGGTCACGGACAATGGGGACGGCACCTACACGGTGACGCTCACGTCCACCACGCCTGGGCCTTACACGGTGGCGTTCAGTCCGGCACCTGGGGCCCCCTTCGAAACGCAGCCCATCGCCTTCGCCGCCCCGCCGACGGTGGACCCGGTCGCGTCGACCCTGACCGTCGCCAACGGCGTCGCCACCGTGACCATCGTGGACACCAACGGCCAGCCGATGGAGGGCCAGACCGTCATGTTCATGCCCAACGCGAACGCCACCGTCGCCGAGGCCACGGACCCGGTGGCCGTGCCCACGATGAGCAACGGCCAGACCTCGGTCCCTGTCGCGGTACTGGACGACTGCTCGGCCACGCAGGCACAGGTGAGCGCCCAGGTGATGGTCAACGGCTCGCTGGTCAACGTCAGCGGCTCGCCCGCCACGCTGGGGTCATCAGGTTCGTGCCCCTTCCAGGCGACGCTGGCGCTGTCGGCCACCCAGGTCACGAGCGGCGACGACGCGACGGCCACCGCAACCCTCGTCAACGCCGACAACGACCCACAGGTCGGCACGCTTGTGACGTTCACCGTCACCGACACAGACGCCGGCACGTCCACGACGCTGACCTGCACCACGGGGTCCGACGGCACCTGCCCGGTGACGCTGCCCACCACCCATGCCGGAACGTACACCGTGGCCGGCTCGGTCGAAGGCGTGCCGTTCCCGGACGGCCCCCAGACACTGACGGTGATCCCGGCGCCGCCGGTCGTCGTCTACCCCGACGCCGACATGTCGAAGCTGACGTCGCCGGGGATGCCAGGACAGCCCGTCGTCCTGGCGACCGTCGTGGATTCCACCGGCGCGCCGATGTCGGGCGTCGCGGTGACGTTCACCACCTCCACGGCCGGGGCGCTGGTCAACGGCGCGGTCACGACCACGGTGCCCACCAACGACCAGGGCCAGGCGCAGGTCACCGTCAGCACGTTGGACGTGTGCCAGACGCCGGCAGCGCAGATCTCCGCGACGGTGCCAGTGGACGAGAACGACACGCAGGCCACGATCTCCGGTTCGCCGCAGAGCGTCTTGTTGACGATGCCGGGCGACTACTGCGGCCCGCAGCAGGCGTTGACGATCGCCCCCACCAGCGGCAACACCCCGGTCGTCGCCGACGGCGTGGATTCGTGGACGGCGACGATGGCCGTCACCGACTACAAGGGCAACCCGGTCACCACCCTCGACCCGACCACCATATTCATACCCGAAGACACCAACGGCAACGCGACCACCGACGTGACGGTCTGGCAGCCCACCAACCTGGGCGGCGGCGTCTACCAGGCGCTCCTCACGTCCACGACGCCGGGCGATTACCTCCTGTCGAACTGGTGCGGCGACGGGGGCCCTTGCCCCCAGCTTTTCTCGTTCGCCGCAGCCCCGACGCCGCCCCAGTTCGATCCGGCGCAGTCGGAGTTCTCCGACACGGTGACGACGACGTGGAACACATGCCTCACGCAGGCCAACACGTCAGTGACCGCGTTGACGTTGACGGCCCGCGACACGCAGGGGAACCTGATGACCGACCTTGATGTGTCGAAGATTGATTTCACCGGATCGACCTCGGATGTGACATTCTCCTCGCCTGTGGTCAATAACGGTGATGGGACCTACACCGTCCAGGTGACCCACGCCACGGGCACTGACACGGCGTCGGTGTCTTATGACGGGTCAGTGGATGTGCCCACCAGCACGGGGGGCACCACGATCGCGTTGGGCGGTATACCACCGCTGGTTGCCGACCCCGACTATGGTGTGACGACCGCCACGGTCGACCAGGCGTCGGTGCCGGTGGGCAGTTCCGCCACCGTGACGGCGAGCTACGACACCAGTTCGGCGCCGGATCCCAGTTGCGTGTCGAGTTCCCGGACGATGCAGTTCACCGTCCCGGCAGGGGCCAGCGTCACGGTTGTGTCGGGCCAGGCGGGTTCGCCCGTCACCAACGCGGACGGTTCGACATCGGTTTCGGTCCTGGCGACGACGGCTTTCCCTGCTTCGGTGGCGGTCACCAGCGACACCCCCGGCACGGTGCCCGTGCAGGTCGACGCCGACTCACCGCTGATGGGCATGCAGCCGGCGATCAACTCCCCGATCGCCATCACCTTCACGGCCACCGCAAGCCCGACGCCAACCGAACCACCGACTCCGACGCCCGCCCAGGCCACGTTGTCGATGAGCGCGACGACTGTGCCGTTCGCGTGCGACTCCTCGGCGTTGCCGACCGCCACGGCCAGCGTCACGGTCACGGACGCCACCGGCACGCCGACGCCTGACGTATCGGTGACGTTCACGGTGAGCGGCGCCAGCGCCAGCTTCGGCGGCGCGGCGACCACCACCGTTCCCACGGATGCGAATGGCGTCGCCACGGCGACGTTGACCGGCTCCACGCCGGGAAGCGTCCAGGTGAGCGCGTCGCTTGATTCGAGCGGCGTCACGGTCACCGATTCGCCCGCGACGGTGGCGTTCACCGCAGGCTGTGTGGCCCCGACCCCGCCGTCGTTCACGCTGTCGACCACGACGGCCAACGTCGGCGACAACGTGACGGCCACGGCGACGGTCCTCGACACCAATCACGTCGGCATGGCGAACGTCCCGGTGACGTTCACGCTGGTCGACCCGGCCACGGGCTCGCAAATCTCCACGATGTCGTGTACGACCACCGACGACGGCACGTGTTCGGTGACCGTGGCCGCGTCCAACGCGGGCCTGTTCCAGGTCAAGGCCACCTACACCGACCCCGCGACGGGTGCCACGGCGACCTTCCCCGATTCCCCGCAGACGTTGACGGTGGCCTCGACCACCCCGATGCCCGACCCGAAGCTCTCGACCCTGACCGCTAGCGCGACCAGCGTGCCGTTGAACTGCGACCCGACCGCCCCGGCCACGACGAACCTCACGGTGACGCTCAAGGACGCGAGCGGAACCCCGGTCGCCGACATCCCGATCAGGCTGACGGCTACCGGCGGTGCGACGTTCGCCGGCGGCGCCACCACGACGTACCCGTCCTCCGACGCGAACGGGACCATCCAGGTCGCGTTGTCGAGCACGACGGCGGGCGCCGCCCAGGTGACCGCGCAGATCGAGACGACGGCCAGCGGTGGCGCGGAAATTACCGGCTCGCCCCTGACGGTGACGTTCACCCCGGCGACGGGCTGCACCGTCCAAAGCGCGACGCTGTCCCTGTCGGCCACGCAGGCCTACGTCGGCGACGACGTGACCGCCACCGCGCACCTGACGAACCCCGCCGGCGCGGGCGTGTCCCAGGTGCCGGTGACCATCATGTTCACCGACCCGGCCACGGGCATCGCGACGTACGCCGGCCAATGCACCACCGCCTCCGACGGCACCTGCCCGGTGACGATGCCCAGCGCGCAGGCCGGAACCTACAACGTGAGCGCGATGGCCACCTACTACGGCACGCAAGTGACGTGGCAGGGCCTCCCGCAGACGTTGACCGTCTCGGAAGGCACGCCGCCGCCCACGACGCCCCCGACGACGCCTCCCCCGCCGCCCACGCCGGTGCCCACCCACGCCGCGTTGACCCTCGCCCCCAGCAGCGTCCCGATCCCGTGCACCTCGGCCACGGCCCCGTCCTCGGCGGCCAGCGTGACGGTCACCGACCAGAACGGCGCGCCGATGCAGGGCGTCTCGGTGACGTTCACGGCGACCGGCATCGCCACCTTCGGTGGCGCCACCACCCAGACCGTCCCCACGGACGCCAACGGCGTGGCCACCGCGTCGTTGTCGAGTTCCGCGCCGGGCGACACCCAGGTGAGCGCAACGGTCGCCTCGACTTCGCTGGCAGTGACCGGCTCCCCGGCGACGGTGACGTTCACGTCCTCGTGCGCGACGGCCCAGCCCTACGGCGTCATGTCGCTGTCCAGCGCGCAGGTCAACCAGAACGACATGGTGACCGTCACGGTCAAGGCGTTCAACGGCGACGGCACCCCGCTGGTCGGCGTGCCGGTCAACGTCACCCTGTACGACAACGCCTCGGCCACCTCGGTGGGGACCACCACGTGTACGACGCTGGGCGACGGCTCGTGCGCGATCAGCACGCAGGCCACGACCGTCGGCTCCTTCGACGTGTCGGCGAGCTTCAACGACCCGGCCACGGGCGACGAGATCGCGTTGCAGAACTCGCCGCAGACGCTGACCGTGTCCGAGGCCCCGACGCCGCCGCCGTCCACGCCCAGCGGGACCGCGTCGCCAACCACGACGACGTTCACGCCGTCGCTGACGGTGTCGGCCACGCAGGTCGCCCTCGACAGCGACGTGACGGCCACGGCCCACCTGTCCATGTCCGACGGCCAGCCGGTGAACGGCTCCACGGTGACCTTCGCGGTGACCGACCACGCCACCGGCACGGCGATCGGCACGCAGACCTGCTCCACGCAGGGCGACGGCACCTGTTCGGTGACCGTTCCGGCGACGACGGCGGGCGTCTATGACCTGGCGGTCACCACCACCGACCCGACCACCGGCAAGACCGTGGCGTTGCAGAACTCCCCGCAGACGTTGACCGTCTCGGCGACGCCGTCGACGGCCAGCGCCTCGCCCACGCCGCCGAGCGACTTGGGCGTGGCCGTGTTGAAGCCGTCGGCCACATCGACCCCGGCGGGCGGCGTCATCTACGCGTTCGTGATGGTCGCCGACTCCACCGGAGCCCCCGTGGCGGGCGTGCCGGTCGTCTTCACGGTCAACAAGTCCGCGACGTTCTCGTCCACGGGCACGGTCCAGACCCTCACGGCGACGACCGACTCCACCGGCAAGGCGACCGCGATCGTCTCCGACGCCAAAGCTGAGGCCGTCAGCCTGACAGCGTCCATCCAGTCCGTCAACGTGCCCGGCTCGCCCGCCACGTTGACGTTCACGGCTGCGTACCCGGCGCCGAAGATCCTCTCCCCGAAGGCCGGGGCGGTTCTCACGACGACGACGCCGACCATCTCGGGCACCGCGGTGGCCGGGGCGACGGTCAGCGTCGCCAGCGCGACAGGCCCCATATGCACGGCCATCGCCGACGCGACGGGCGCCTGGCATTGCCAGCCGATCCAGCCGCTGACACCCGGCCCGCTGGTCTTGGCCGCCGTGGCGAGCAGCACCACCACGACCGCGATGTCCTCGGCGGCAACCGTGGCGGTGACGGTCACTCCAACATCCGTCACCGGGCCAGGGGCCACCCCCGGTTCCACCACGTCGACCACGTCGACCTCGACCGGCTCCACCTCGACCAACTCCAAGGTGGGCACAGGCGGCACGGTCGTGATGACCTCCCCGTGGGGCCTGATGGCCGCCATCGGCGTGTGGGCGGTCGGCATCGCCGCCCTGCTCACGCGCCGCAAGGGTAGCGTCCGCTAGACGGGGGTGCGTCCCGCGACGCACGCGCCCATGTGAGGGTGGGCGTCGTCGTACGGGACGAGCCGACCGCAAAGAGGTGATGAAGCATGATGTGGCTGTTCTGGTTGTTCGTCGCCATCCTGGTGCTGCTGGCTGTCTTCAGCGTCATCCGCTGGGCTCGAAAAGTAAACGCCCGCCGCCACTGACGACGACAACCCGCCCCGGTGGTTTCGTCCCGCTAAAAAGCGTCGATCAGGTCTCGCACGAGTTGCGAGGATGTGGTGTGACGCTGGACGGCGGCAGCGGCGAGTTTGGCGCGGCGGGCCGCGTCGAGGCGGATCGTGAAGGGGCGCGCCTGCTCGCCCACGCTGATAGGACGCCCGGCGACGGCGGCGCCGCGATGCCCTCCGGTGTACTCACGCCCGGATTCGGCATCAAGCGCCCACCGCTCGATGTCCTGATCCGTGAAACGGGTCCCGTCCGAAGCCACATAGTCAGTCATCGTTTTCTCCCTTGCCTTCTGGTCCCCAATCCGACCTCGTCCAGCACGCCCTTGGTGGCTGGCGCCGCGTGGAACACGAGCCAGTCGCCACCGTTTTCTTCGATGGCGATGAACTCCAGCAGACGCCCCTTGGTGTCCACGCCGACGCCAACCCACTGCACCGGATCGGTATCCCTGGCCCGCGACCGCAACGCGCCCAAAAACGCGGCGCGGGTATCGTCGTCCGCAATGTCGGGGCGCTTCGCGGCGACTCTGGGATGAACGTGGACCAGCACACGACACTCCATTCCAATTTCGTACTACATCAAAAAGTATAGTACGAAACTCATGGGCATTCGACGCCGCCAGAGCGTAAGAGCGTTATTCATCACTCCCGTTTTGGCAAGCGGTGTCCGGGCACCGATCCAGGCGACGCCCGACTTCCAGGATGCTGAATAGGGCGTAGGTTGGTGCCATGACAACCTCTGTTCTTCCTGCGTCCCGCGTCCCTTCGCTGATGGATGCTCCCCCGCTGGCGTGGGGAATCCTGGCCCCCGGCGGCATCGCGGCGCGATTCACGCACGCGCTGCACTCGTTCACGCGGCAGCGCGTCGTCGCCGTCGGCTCGCGGTCGGCTGAGCGCGCACAACATTTCGCCGGCCAGTTTGAGATTCCGCACTTCTTGGGCTCCTACGAGCAGTTGGTGGCCGACCCGGCTGTCCAGGCGGTCTACGTCGCGTCGCCGCACAGCGAACACTGCGCGCACACGCTGTTAGCCATCGAGGCGGGAAAACACGTCCTGGTCGAGAAGGCGTTCGCCCGCAACGCCGACGAGGCCCGTCGGATGGTCGATGCGGCCCGCAGCCACGGCGTCACGCTCATGGAGGCCATGTGGACGCGGTTCCTCCCGCGCACCGACATCGTCCGCCAACTGCTCGCCGACGGCACGCTGGGCGAACTCCATGCGCTCCTGGCCGACCACGGGCAGTCACTCCCCCACGTCGAACGGCTGCACGAGCCCGGCCTGGCCGGCGGCGCGCTGCTCGACCTGGGCGTCTACCCGGTGTCGTACGCCTGCTTCGCGTTGGGGCTCCCGCAACGCATCCACGCGACGGGCCAATTGTCACCCCGAGGCGTCGACGCGCAGATGGCCATCGCGTTGGACGGTTTCGCCGACCACCCGCGCGCCCAAGCCAGCCTGCACACGACGCTGTTGGCCAAGACGCCCACGACAGCCGCCATCTGCGGCACCGACGCCCGCATCGAACTCGACGGCGACTTCTACACCCCCGGCACCGTCCGCCTGATCGGCAACGACGGTGTCGCCGTCGAAAGCCCCCGCCCCGACCTGACCGCCCACCAGGGTTTGGCCTACGAAGGCGTCCACTTCGCCCAGTTGGTCGCCGACGGCCAGTCGGAATCCCCTTTGCTGCCGTTAGACGAAACGGTCGCCATCATGTCCATCATGGACGACCTGCGCGCCCAAGTAGGCGTGACGTATCCGGGCGAATAGGAAGAGCCAGCCGCCGTGGCGTTCGCTTGCCTGCGTTCGCTCTAGACTTTTGCTATGACTACCGATCTTGATATCTGGGTCGACCCGCAGTGCCCGTGGGCGTGGATGACGTCGCGGTGGACGCTTGAGGTCGAAAAAGTCCGCCCTGTGGCTGTCACCTTCCATGTGATGAGCCTGGCCGTCCTCAACGAGGGACGCGACCTGGCAGCCGCCTACCGGGCGCACATCGACGAATCGTGGGGCGGCTCGCGCGTGCTGTTGGCCGTCGAGCAACAGCACGGGCAGGAGGCGTTGCGCACCTTCTACACCGCGCTGGGCACCCGCATCCACCCCGGTGGGCAGCCCAACGCCGTGCCCACCTTCCAGGCCGCCCTGACCGAGTGCGGGCTTCCCGTCGAGCTGGCCCAGGCCGCGTTGACCGACGCCAACGACGACGCCCTGCGCGCCTCCCACCACGCGGGCATGGACCCGGTCGGCGACGACGTGGGCACCCCGGTCATCCACGTCAACGGCATGGCGCTGTTCGGCCCGGTCATCTCCCCGGCGCCCAAGGGCGAGGAAGCCGGACGCCTGTGGGACGGTTTCGTCAACGTCTGCGCCTACCCCGGATTCTTCGAGCTGAAGCGCAGCCGCACCGTCGGCCCGATCTTCAACTGACACGGCGACGCGCCGGCCCCCAACGGCGGGCGCTGCTGGATGGGACGGTGCCCCTGACGGTCTGGTCGCACATGTCGCCCTAGACGGTTGGTTCCAAGGGGAACGAGTTCGCCGCCCCCCGAACACCCCGTCGCCCGTCCTGCCGATGCTCGGGGAACATGCTCCGGGAACACCCCCAGGCCGCTCCCCCAGTTCACCCTGAGATCAGGTGGTGACCCTTGGGCGGGGCCTACCTGCCCGGTACCTTGGCTGCATGAGCACCACTACCCCCACCACCACCATCACCGCTGCCCCCACAGCCGCGTCCGTCGTCGATCTCGTCAAGGTTTACGGCGAAAAAGACGCAGCCGTCGTCGCCCTGGACCACGTCAACGCACAGTTCGCGCAGGGCACGTTCACCGCGATCATGGGGCCGTCGGGCTCCGGAAAATCGACGCTCATGCACTGCCTGGCCGGGCTCGACCGCGCCACCTCCGGACGCGTCCTGCTGGGCGGCGTGGATCTCGGCGCGCAAACCGACCGCAAGCTCACCGCGTTGCGCCGCGACGCCATCGGGTTCGTCTTCCAGGCGTTCAACCTGCTGCCGACGCTGAATGCCCGCCAGAACATCCTGCTGCCGTTGGACCTGGCCGGACGGCGCGTCGACCGCGACCGGTTCGACGCCATCGTCGCCTCCCTGGAACTGGGCGGCCGACTCACCCACCTCCCGTCGCAACTCTCCGGCGGGCAGCAGCAGCGCGTCGCGGTGGCACGCGCCTTGATCACGTCGCCGCAGGTGATCTTCGCCGACGAACCCACAGGCGCCCTCGACTCGCGCAGCAGCCACCAACTGCTCGCCTACCTGCGCCGCTGCACCGACGAGCTGGGCCAGACCATCGTCATGGTCACCCACGACCCGCGCGCGGCCTCGTTCACCGACCGGGCGCTGATCCTGTCCGACGGACACATCGTGGACGACCTAGACTCCCCGACGCCCGACGCCGCCGTCGCCGCGATCGCCGCCACCGCGAAGTTGGCCTAGTGATGGTGCGCCTAGCTTGGCAGGAACTACGCCTGCACCCGTCGCGGTATATCGCGACGCTCATCGCCATCGCCATCAGCATCGGCTTCCTGGCGGCGGCGTCCATCGTCACCGCGACCGAGCAAAACGCCATCGGGCGCCAAGACACCGTCGGGGTGGCCGGCGCGGACCTGGTGATGACGGTCAGCCTGCCCGCCTCCTCCAACGGGGCCCCCTCCGATTCCTTCAGCACGAACATCGTCGGCGCGGCGCTGGCGAAGGTCCCCGGCGTCGCTGTCGCCGCGCGGCAGTTGTCCACGAGCGACGCGCTGACCGCCTCGGCAAACCTCGGCACGTCAGCCAACGTCACCCTGGCGGGGCTTCCCCCGCAGACGCTCCGCGCGTCCACGCTGGTCGCGGGAGCCTGGCCGACCGGCGACGCCCAGATCGCGCTCGCCAAGCCGGTCGCGGACGCCCTGGGCGTCACCGTGGGCGGCAAGGTGTCCGGCGCGTTCTCGTCGACGACGTTCACCGTCACCGGCCTGACCAACGACACGATGTCGATGGCGGGCGGGACGGCCTGGATCGAGCTCTCCGCTTTCGGCGGCTACGACCCGGCCACGCCGGGCTCGGCCCTGGGCGACTGGGCGGTGAAACTGGCCCCCGGCGCGGACCCGGCAGCGGTCTCGTCGGCGCTGAAACACGCGCTCGCCACGCCGTTGACGGCCTCGGTCCTCACCGTCGACGCCTACCGCGCCGACCAGGCCAACCACCTCACGGGCGGCTTCGACGTGTGGCAGAACCTGCTGACGGCCTTCGCCGGGATCGCGCTGGTCGTCGGGCTGCTCACCATCGCCAACACGTTCACCATTCTGCTGGCCCAACGGCGGCGCACCACCGGCCTGCTGCGGGCCATCGGCGCGTCCGGCGCCCAGGTGCGGGCTTCCATCGTGGTCGAGGCCGTGGTGGTGGGGCTCGTCGGGTCCATCCTCGGCGTCGGGCTGGCCATCGGGCTGGCGGCGGTCGCCGGGCTGGTCACGGGCTCGCTGGCATGGGGGATCGTGGTCCCCGCAGCCGGGACGCTGGTGGCCGTGGGCGTGGGGATCGTCGTGACCGTCGTGGCGGCGGTCGTGCCGTCCATCCAGGCCACCCGGGTGTCGCCGCTGGAGGCGTTGCAGCCGATGGCGCAAGGCGTGGGACGGGGCGCCGGAGTGGCTCGCGGGGTGGTCTGCGGGCTGCTGGCGCTGGCGGGCGTCGCGTCGGTATGGGCCGCGCTGTCCCGTCCGTTGGGCACCGGGCTGACGCTGGGCCTGGCCGCCGCCGGCTGCGTGCTGGTGGCCGTCGGGATCTTGTTCGGGGCGCGGCTGTTCGTGCCCGGGGTTTTCCGGGGCGTCGCGGGCATCCTAGGCCGGTGCGGGACCACCGCCAGGCTGGCCGCCAAGAACATCGTCCGCAACCCGCGCCGGACGACGGCCACCGCGACGGCGCTCATGTTGGCCGTCGGGCTGATCGTCACCCTGCAAGCCACGATGGCGTCGTTGCGCGAGTCGATCATCGACGTCGTCGCGGGGTCCATGCCCGTCGACCTGTACGTGTCTGCGGGCGACGCGCCGGTGCCGGACAGCGTCGTCCACGCGCTGTCGGGGATGGACAATATCGGCGCGACGGCGTCACTGTCCGGGATGCGTGCGACCACCAACGGCACCGAAAACGGGGTGGTGGTCTTGGGCTGGGACCCGTCGATCGCGGGCGTCGTGCGCGGGGCTCCGGCGACCATTCCCGACGGCGAGGTCTTCGTCAATCCGGCCAACTTCGGCATCGCCGTCAAGCCCGGCCAGACGCTGACGTTGACCGGCGAGCATGGCGCCACCGAGAAATTCACCATCGTCTCGTCCCGGATACCGGACTGGACGCAGGCGTTGGTGTCCCCCGCCGCGTTGGCGAAGCTGGGGCCGGTGACGCCCGACGTGGTGGTGATGGCGTCGGTCAGCGACCATTCCCAGGCTGCGACGACGGCTGCCGCCGTCTCCCGGGTGACCTCCGGCGCGTCCGTCAACGGAATCGGCGTTCACGCCGACGGGTATCTGCTGTCCGCCGCCCAGGTCGACACCACGCTGACGATCGTCACCGGCATCGCCACGGCGCTACTAGGCGTCGCCGTCCTCATCGCGCTGATCGGGGTCAGCAACACGCTGACGCTCTCGGTGATCGAGCGGACGCGCGAGTCGGCGCTCATGCGCGCGCTGGGCCTGCAACGGGCCGGCCTGCGGCTGATGCTGCTGGTCGAGGCACTCGTGCTGGCCGGGGTGGGGCTGGTCATCGGCCTCGTCGCCGGGAGCGCCTTCGGCTGGATCGGCATCCTCGCCACCGTCAAGGAGTTCAACGCATCCTCCAGCGGTCATGCCATGCACCCCGCGTTCACGATGGACCCCGGCTGGACGGTGGGCCTGGTGGCCGTCGTCTTCGTCGCGGCGGCCCTGGCGTCCGTCCTCCCCGGACGGCGTGCCGCAACGGCAACCCCCGTGGAGGCCCTGGCGGACCTGTAGCCGTCGTCCAGGACTGCCCATCGCCGCCGCACAGCGACCCCCGGCGATGGCTTCGCTCACCCGCGAAGCCCGGCAGACCCGTCGAGCCGATATCCTCACTGCCCCGCTGGCATGTCAACGATGCGGCGGGCACCGGCCACCGGCGTGAGGCCGGGTGACGTGGCGGCGAGAACGTCCACGAACTGCGCGAACGAATCGGGCGGGACGAGCAGCGTGAACCGCGCGGCGTCGGCGTAGGAAGGCTCTTCCACGACCGCGCCGTTCGCGCCCGCCCACTCGCGCAGCGCGTGGTCCACGCGTCCCGCGTCGGCATGGGGCACGTCGAGGGCGACCTCGACCATCTCGGCCCGCCGCACTATCACCGCGCGGTCGAGCGCCTCCCCCACCGACGACGAATACGCCCGCACCAGCCCCCCGGCCCCGAGCAATACCCCGCCGAAATACCGGGTGACCACCGCGACCACGTCGCTGACGTTGCGGCGACGCAGCACCGTCAACATGGGGACGCCCGCCGTCCCGGACGGCTCGCCGTCGTCGGAGGATCGCTGGGACTCCCCGTGCGGGCCCACGACCAGCGCCACGCAGTGGTGCCGCGCGTCCCAGTGCCGCTTCCTGACCGACGCGATCACCGCGTCCGCCTCGGCGATGGTGGCGACGGGCTCCAGGTGTGCCAAAAACCGCGACTTGCGGATCACGATCTCGTGGTCGACAGCCCCCGCGATCGTGCGCGGCAACGACTCCGGTGCGTTCACGCGTCACCTCCGATCAGTCGAGCTCCTGGCAGCCCCTCGCTGCAAGCATCGTCCCGGCAACAACGCTTCACCAAATGGGACAAACTCGCAGCCAGATGCCGCCCAGACGCGGTATCGGCAGCAACGCGGCCACTGGCTACGAGTTTGTCCCACTTCCCAGGCAAGGTTCCGGAACCAGGACGCGAGAACTGCGAAGCTCCGCGAACTCCTCACCAGCAAAGTGGGACAAACCCCGAGCCAGATGCAGCACAAGCGCGATATCGGCAGCAACGAGGTCACTGGCTACGAGTTTGTCCCACTTCTCCAGAACCGGGGAAAGCGAATCCAAGGGCTCGCGGGGCTGACATCGCTGGTTTCAGGTCGCGGGCCTCACCAGCAAGTGGGACAAACCCCAAGCCAGACGCCGCTCAGGGCGCGATTCCGGGGAGTCTGGGCATCTGGCCACGAGTTTGTCCCATTTTTGATCGGGAGGCGGTGTGCGGGGACGCAGCTTGGCCCGTGAGCCCTGCGATTAGCGAATGGGACAAACCCCAATCCAGATGCCGATCAAGGCGCGATTCCAAGCAGCCGATGCATCTGGCCACGAGTTTGTCCCACTTTCCAGGCCCACTTTCCAGGCCACCACCGGGAGGACGCGCCAAGGCCCCGCGCTCACTCCTCCCGCCACCTGGCCAGGCGCCCGTGCTTGGACAGGGCGTCGAAGCGGCGCTCGACGCGCACCCGGTCTGCCGCCGACGTGACCACCAGCAGGTCGTCGCCCGCCCGGATGACGTCCGTGGGCGCGGGCGTGAACGGCTCGTCGTCACGGACGATCAGCGAGATCACCGAATTGCGCGGCAGCCGCACCTCCTGCACGGTGACGCCGCGCAGCTTGGACCCGTCGGCGACATGAACCTGCAACATGTCGGCCTTGATGTTGTCCAGCGGCGCGAACTCATACTCGACATCGGTCGCGTCGGCCCCCGTCGACACCCCGAACAGCCGGGCGGCGGCGGGCAGTGTCGGCCCCTGCAACACCGTGAACACCACCACCAGGACGAACACCATGTCGAACAGGTACAGCGCGTCCGGCGCGTTGTGCGCCAACGGCACCGTCGCCATGATGATGGGGACAGCCCCGCGCAGCCCCGCCCACGAGATGAACGCCTGCGAGCGCCACGGTATCTTGAACCAGCTCGCGCACACCGCCACCGACAGGGGCCGCGCGACGAACGTCAGGAACGCGCCCAGCACCACGCCCCACACCGCCGCCGTCCACGACATGCGCAACGTGTCGGCGAGCATCCCCAGCATGACGAACAGGCCGATCTGCGCGACCCACCCCATCCCTTCCGCGAACGACCGGGTGGCGTTGCGGTGCGGCAATTCGCCATTGCCCAGGACGACGGCGGCCACATAGACGGCGGCGAACCCCGACAGATGCGCGTACGACCCAGCCGCATAGGCGAGCCCCACCCACCCGAGCGCCCCCAACGGATACAGCCCCGACGCCGGCAACGCGATCCGCCGCATCACCCACGCGCCGACCCACCCCAGCACGAACCCGACGGCGACGCCGCCCACCAGTTCCCCGGCCACCATGCCGACGAGCACCAGCGGGTTGTCATGGCCGCCCTGCCCGAGCACCAGGTTGGTCGCCACGACCACCAGGAGCACGATGGGGGCGTCGTTGAACCCCGATTCCGCCTCCAGCACCCCCCGGATCCGGTGCGGCAACGGCACCTTCCGCAACACCGAGAACACGGCAGCCGAGTCGGTGGGCGAGGTCACCGCGCCCAGCAGGATCGACAGGCCCAGGTCGAGCCCCAGGACGAAATGCGCGAACGCCGCCACGGCTGCGATAGAAACGACGACGCCGACGGTCGCCAGCAACACGGCCACGGGGAGCGCCGCCCGGATCTCCTCCCACCGCGTCGTCAGCCCGCCCTCAGCCAGGATCAACACCAGCGCGACGAACCCCAACGACTGCGCCAGCGTCACGTCGGGGAACTTCAGCCCCAGTTCGCCGACGGCCACCCCGACCCCCAAGAACAGCAACAACGCCGGGAGCCGAAGGCGCTCGCCGATGCGCGCCGCCACCATGGAGACGAGCAGGATCGCCGACCCTAGCAGCAACACCTGGTCGAGCGACACACCTCCTCCTTCGTGCCGCCGAGTTTACCGGACGCCGGGGACACACGACACGACGGCGAAACATACCCGCAAGAAGCGTGGGTCCCAGCCCAGACGGCATACTTTTCCCAGAACGCCAGCACACCTGAAAGCGGCAGCAGCATGACAACCATCAACGTCGAAGACCTGAAAAAGGGCCAGGTCGTCTCCTACGACTTCACCGGCACCGTTAAATCGGTAGCCACAACCTCCGACCGAAGCTACATCGTCCTCACCAAAGGCGAAAAGCTACACCTAGCCAAAGGCTCCGTATTCACCATTCCCGAAGCCGCAACCCAACAACAAGTAGACGAGTTCGCACTCGACCTCTACAACGCCATCTTCGCCGGAGAGGCCGTGCAACCCCTCGGCGCCGACACCATATGGGTCGAACGAATGCGGCGCGCCGCCGTCCACGTCCTCAACGGGCCAGGGGGCGGACCGTGGACACTGAGATGATGACAGCACGAGACTTCAACGAAGAGGTCGCCGCCATCCGGGCAAAAACATGTCGCCCGAATGCGCACGTTGGTAACCATTTTGGTAACGTGGCCCGATACTGAACGAACCCGATTCTCATCGCCCCTTGTCAGGGCCACTTTGGGAGCCGCCCAAGGGAATCGAACCCTTGACCTATTCATTACGAGTGAATCGCTCTACCGACTGAGCTAGGGCGGCCTGGCATATCCTGCCGGGGCAACACTATAGAGCCTCGGGCGTGTTCCGCGCTAACTCGGCGGGACGGCATTGATGGCCGCCGTCGCGGGATCTGTTATGGAGACTTGTGCTCCTCGCACAACCCTTGACCCGCCAGCCTGGCGATACCTACCTTCAAAGAAGGGTTGAGGAGGGGGATTTCATGGCAGTGCCAGCCTGGTCACGATGGGTGCCGTTGCTTGCGGCGGCGACGGTGTTGGCGACGTTGACGGCAGGCTGCACCGTGACCGTCACCGATCCACCGGCGTCGACGCCCGCGCTGTCCGCGAGCCCGACGGCACGCTCGTCCGCGCCACCCGCGAGCCCGACGGCGACGCGTCACTGTTCCGGACCGCTCGCTGGCGAGGCGTCGGCCTGTTACAACGTCGCAGACGCGAACGGCGCGCCCGCAGGGCTGATCACGGACATCTCCTCAACCGACTGGGGGACTCAATGGGAGGGCGGCGTCTTCGAGCAGACGCTCGCCGCAGACGGGTCGATGGCCGCCACCCGCAGACCCCCAGACACCGATGTCATCCTGCACAACCCAACCGAGGTGGGTTTGTGGGACCGCTTTGGATTTCATCTGTTGGCAACGGTACGGAACACTCCCCCGCGGCAGGTGATTGCCATGGACCGGGAGGGTAAACGCCTGGCCTGGATGGAAACGACCAGTACCCAGGTAGGGTTCGACGATTGGTGGGTGCGGTATGCCGCGGGCGGCAAAACGGTGACCCTGGCTAGTTCCTCGGAACTTGGCCTCAGCCGGGACGACTTCGGCGTGGACGCCCAGATCAGCCTCGTCGGCGACACGGTGTACTGGACGTCCGTCTACCGCGAGAAAGCCGGGAAAACCGATTCGGCCGCGATCTTGTCCAAGAACGTCAACGGGCCGGGGACGTATCGGGTGCTGGCCACTGACGCCTTCATGCCCGTCTCCAACGGTCACGGCACGCTGTTCTTCCTAGCGGACAACGGCCCGACGGCGGCCATCAAATCCGTCGTTCCCGGCAAGGCGCCGGCGATGGTGACGCCCCAAGCGTGTGTCCACGGCTATATCATCGCCGCCATGGGGGCGGATGCGACCCACGTGGCGTGGGCTGTCATGCCCGACCCGGCGGACGCGAGCACCCCGCCTGCCGCGTATCGGTCGTGGATCTACGTCCTCGACCTGACGACCTCCGCGTTGACGGAAGTGGCAACCACCAGCGACGGCACCGACGGCATTCCGGTGTCCGGGGGTTGGATGGCGTGGGGAAATGGCTCCGGCAACGGCTCCGGACGCGAATTCCTCATGAATCTGGCCAGCGGGGCCATCACGCTGTTGGACGATTCGCCAGGATTGAGCGAGGCCGCCGTCAACTATCCCACCGTCGTGTGGCGCGAAGAGGCTGCCGACGCCGGGGCGCCCGTCCCGCTGAAAACGGGCGTCATCGTCGGGGGGTGAGTCAAAGACGGTTGGCGGCGCGTCAGGGGTTTCTGGCACTCAGGCATGGGCCAGGCGAGGGGTATTGCAAGGCGGTCGCCGATCCAGGCATCGTCACTTTCGTCGGGGGCGAGCGGATCGCTGCCTCTCCTCCCACGTGACGACGATCCCGCCCGATACACTGCACCCGTGCCCTTGTTGATTCCGTTGTCCGTGACCGGCGTGACGATGCTCGTGGCGTGCGGGCTCATCGCCGTCGCCGCGGTGATCGGGATCGTCTGGCTGATTCGCGGGCTGCGAAAGGACGACCATGTTCGAAATCCCCACTGACCTGAACCCGGCGCTGTTGGGCGTCGCCTGGCTGCTCGGGCACTGGGAGGGCACCGGCTACCGGCAGTGGCCGGGCGAGGACAAGACCACCTACGGCATCCAGATCGATTTCGCCGACAACGGCGGCGACTACCTGCATTACCTGTCGCAAAGTTTCGAGGTCGATGACGACGGCACCCCCCTCAAGGCGCTGGCGATGGAAACCGGGTTCTGGCGCCCGTTGGCCGACGGCACCATCGACGTCATGATGTGCAGCCCCGACGGGTACGCCGAAATCTGGGGTGGGAAGGTCGAGCCCGCCCGCGTCGACCTGCTCACCGACGCCGTCGCCCGCACGAAGCAGGCCACCGTCGCCTACACCGCCGGACGACGCCTGTACGGGCTGGTGGATTCCAAGCTGATGTTCTCCTTCGACCGCGCCACGCAAACCGAAGCGTTGCAGCCGTACGTGTGGGCGACGTTGGAACGCCGGTGACGGCTGTCCTGGTCCCCGACGGCCCGGACGCCGGCGCCATCTGGCACTACGGCGACCCGCTACGCGAGCAACGACTGCTGGTGGGCGGGCAGGCGTCGGTGGATCTGAGCCACCGGCCCGTGTTCAGCGTGGGAGGCCCGGACCGGGCGGCGTGGTTGCGCGAGGTCGCGAATCTTGGCGCCACGCGCCCACTGGCTCCCGGGGTTTCGGCGGCGCAACCGATGACCGCGACACCCACCCCGCCAGCCCCGATGACGCCGCCCACGCACGGACTTCCGTCCACCGGCTACGCCACCGATGACGCGGGCCGCATCGTCTGCTCCTTCACCGGCTGGGACGACGGCGACACCTTCTGGGCGCACACCGAGCCCGGACGGCTGGACGCCCTGCTGGCGTGGCTGCGGGCGGCGTCTGGGGGTGCGATGGTCGAGGTGGCCGACCGCCGCACGCATGTCCTCGTGCAACGTGCGGGAGCGGGCTCGCCGGACATCGTTCCTGCCACCGACGCGCCCACGGCGCTGGGCGAGGTCCACGCGGGCCTGTGGGCCTACGAGGCGCTGCGGATCGAGCGACGCGAGCCGCGTCCGTTCCTCGACGCCGACGCGGTCGACCCCACACGCGACCTGGTGCTGCTGCACCTGGACGGCATGGACGGCGACCTGCCCGCCGTCGGCGCGCCCGTTCTGTCCGGCGGCGCGGTGGTGGGACGCATGGGCACGTCCGCCCAGCACTGGCGGCTCGGCCCCATCGGCCTGGCGCTCGTCGACCGTTCGCTGGCCCCCGGTGCGCCGCTGGCCGTCGACGGGATCGCCGCCGCCGTGGCTGCCTAACCCGGCTCCCCCGCCGCGTCACTTCAACGCGGTGAACATCCAGTTGATGCCGAAACGGTCGCGCAGCGCCCCGTGCCCGGCGGCGAAGAACGTCGGCGTCAGCTCCATGTAAATCTCGGCGTCCTGCTTCAAGACATCCCACGCCCGGTGTACCAGGGCTGCGTCTTTCGTCGTCAGCGACACGTACATGTTGCTTCCAGCCTTGTTCCGCTCCGCCGAGTCGGCGCACATGACCTCCACGCCGTCGATCACAAACCGGGAATGGAGCACGAGCCCCATATCTTCCTCAGCAACCGGGAAATCCGGGCTCGCCGGCATGTCGCCATAGGTTTGCTTGTCCGTGACGACGACGCCGAACGCCTCGGCATACGCCTCCAACGCCTGCGCGCAGTTCCGGTCGAACATCAAGTAATGGCCGAGCATCGCATCCTCGCTTGCAGGGTGATGGCGTCAGGCCAGGGCTGCGGCCAGGTTCTCGTCCAAAGCGGCCAGGAACTCCTCGGTGGTGAGGTACGGCTGGTCGGGGCCGACCAGGGAGGCCAGGTCTTTGGTCATCTTGCCGGATTCGACCGTCGACACGCAGGTGCGCTCCAGCGTCTCGGCGAACGACGTGACCTCGGGCGTGCCGTCGAGCTTGCCACGGTGCTTGAGGCCGCCCGTCCACGCGAAGATCGACGCGATCGGGTTGGTAGACGTGGGCTTGCCCTGCTGGTGCAGCCGGTAATGCCGGGTGACGGTGCCGTGAGCGGCCTCGGCCTCGACCGTGCGACCGTCGGGCGTCATCAGCACGGACGTCATCAGGCCCAGCGAGCCGAAGCCCTGGGCCACCGTGTCCGACTGGACGTCGCCGTCGTAGTTCTTGCACGCCCAGACGTAGCCGCCCTCCCACTTCAGGGCCGAGGCCACCATGTCATCAATCAAACGGTGCTCGTACGTCAGGCCGCGCGCGGCGAACTCGTCGGCGTACTCGTCGGCGAATACCTGGGCGAAAATGTCCTTGAACATGCCGTCGTACGCCTTGAGGATGGTGTTCTTCGTGGACAGGTACACCGGATAGTTGCGCATCAAGCCGTAGGCGAACGACGCCCGCGCGAAATCGCGGATCGAATCGGCGAAGTTGTACATGCCCATCGCGACGCCGCCGTCCGGCCCGAAATCGGCCACGACGTGCTCGATGGGCGCCGACCCGTCGGCGGGGGTGAACGCGATCGTCAGCTTCCCAGCGCCGGGCACGGTGAAGTTCGTCGCCTTGTACTGGTCTCCGTGGGCGTGCCTGCCGATGACGATCGGCTTCGTCCAGCCGGGCACCAGGCGCGGGATATTGGAGATGACGATGGGCTCGCGGAAGATCACGCCACCCAGAATGTTGCGGATGGTCCCGTTCGGCGACAGCCACATCTTCTTCAGGCCGAATTCGGCGACGCGGGCCTCGTCGGGCGTGATCGTCGCGCATTTGACGCCCACGCCGTGGCGCTGGATGGCGTGCGCCGAGTCGATCGTCACCTGGTCATCGGTGGCGTCGCGGTTGGTGACCGACAGGTCGTAGTAGTCGATATCAACGTCCAGATACGGGTGGATGAGCCGTTCCTTGATGAACCGCCAGATGACCCGCGTCATCTCGTCGCCGTCGAGTTCGACGACCGTTCCGCTGACCTTGATCTTCGCCACGGGGTGCCCCTTTCTTAAAGTCTCTGATGCGAAGACTACGACATCCCGCCGACACTTTTTGCACGCGCCCGTGATCGGGCGGGCCGATGGGCGGCATCACGGCGTGCTGGGGCGCGTCGGGCGTCGCCAACACCGCCAAAGTGCCTAGCCGCAGCGCTGCGGACAGTGCTCGGCTGGGCATCGGGCCGCCCCATCGTCACAGACAATGCTGCGACGGCAGCCCTCGGCAAGAACAGCAGCCCTCGGCGCAGACAGCGCTGCGGCGCCCGTCGTGATCGGAGGGAAGACGGGCGCCGCAGCACGCTCCTGTGGGTCATCCCACAGGACACGCTGGGCAGGAGCAAGGGGATCGGCGGCCTGGTCGCGATGGCGCCGGCCGCGCCCTGCCACAGCACGCTTGGGGCTGGCGGACGGTCACGCCGAATACGAGAAGATCTCCCCGCCCGCGTCCTTGATGACGGCCTGCGGATGGTCGGCGTCCGCGACGTCCAGCGTCACGCAGAGGCGGTTGGCGTGGTTGTCCGGGTTCTCGACCTGGTAGACGTAGCGCTGGCAGGCCAGGGAAACGTTGGTCACCTCGGCGCGTTCCAGCCAGGGGCGTTCGCGGCGCATCCCGATCAGGCGGCGGTGGATGTCGTGCAGCCACCAGCCGTGGGGGGCCAGGTCGCCGGGCGTCGGGGGGAATTCGGGACGAACCGCGTCGTCCCCGCCCAGGCGGTCTTCCTTCACGCCGACGAAGCCCTGCTCGTCGCCGTAGTAAATATGCGGCGCCCCGCCCACCGTCATGAGCGCCACCAACGCGAGCACCGCCGCCTGCGGGCCGATCTGGGAGGCGATGCGGGTCACGTCGTGGTTGCCGACGAACGTCACCGGGACGAACGAGCGCAGCATCTGGTTGTGCCGCTGCAACGACCACGAGAGCTCGAAGAAGTTGCGGTCCTTCAGCGAACTCCAGATCGCCTTCCACAGCTCGTACTGGGTCACCGAGTCGAGGGTGGAGCGGTTGACGAACGCCGCGCGGTCGCCGTGCATCACCTCGCCGAAGAAGTACGAGTCGGGGAACTCCGCGCGGATGTCGGGGAGCACCCGCGCCCAGAAATCGGGGCCGACGGCGTACGCCGCGTCCATCCGCCAGCCGTCGACGCCACGGCGCATCCAGTGCCGCAGGATCTCCTGGACGAGAACGACGACGCAGTCCTCGTCATGGTTGAACTGGATCAGGCCCGAGTGGCCCTCGAAAACCTCGGCGCGCCCGTTGGGCCAGCGGAAAAACTGCGACGCGAACGAGTCCAGTTGCATCGCCCAGCGGTAGAGCTGGTGCTGGTCGCCGACGTGGTTGAACACCCCGTCGAGCAGGACGCGCAGGCCGGCGTCGTGGGCCGCGGCGATCAGGCGGTCGAAGTCGGCGTCGGTGCCCAGGCGGGGGTCGATGCGCAGGTGGTCGAGGGTGTCATAGCCGTGCGTCTGGGAGTAAAACACCGGGCCGAGGCTGAGGGTGTCGACGCCGAGATCCGCCGCGTAGCCGACCCAATCGGTCAGCCGGGGCAGACGTTGGGCCCACGTGGCCTCGCCCCGGATGGGGGCGCCCGTGAAACCGAGGGGATAGACGTGCCATGCGATCATCTGGTTCTCTCCTGTACCGTTCGAACTCTCTTCTGGTCGGGGTTCCGTGCGGTCCCCAGGCCGGCTGGCCGCGTCGTCGATCACTTGCATCGACTCCTCCGGTTTGCCAGCCCGCGATCGGACACCGCCCGCCACCGTCACCGCGAATAGCGCTCTTACTGACTTATACTCACTAGCACTACTGACTATAGCTCACTAGCGGGTAGAATCAAAGCATGCCCCGTAAAGATCTGCGCCCACGCCACCGCCTCGACGCCGCCACCCGCAACCAGGCGATCCTGCAAGCCGCCACCGACTGCTTCATGGCCCGCCCCTACCCCGAGGTGTCCGTCGCCGAAATCGCGCGCCAGGCCGACGCGTCCGAGGCGCTCGTCTACCGATACTTCGGCACCAAAGCCGACCTGTACACCGCCGTCGTGCGGCAATCCATCGAAGACCTGGCGAGCGCGCAGAGGGCCGTCCTGGCGGCGTTGCACCCGCGCACGCCCGCCAAGGCCAAACTGCGGGCCACGCTGCGGGTCTACCTCGACCACATCTCCGCCCACCCGCAAGCCTGGGCCGTGACGCTGGACTGGGGGCAGGAACCGGCTGGCGTCGTAGCCGTGCGGACGGCGGCGCGGGCCGCCTTCGTGGACTCGCTGGCGGCGATGCTGGCGCCCAACCCGTCGCTGCGGCACCACTACGCGCTGTGGGGGTACCTGGGGTACCTGGACGGCGCATGCCTGGCCTGGGTGCATTCCGGGTGTCCGGATGCCGACCGCAACCCGCTCGTGGAGTCCGCGCTCGGGGCGCTGGAGGGGGCGTTGGGAGACTGGGCGGCCTGAATCGGCGCCCGCCTATGGCGGCGCGGCATTGGGTGGGCGATTGTGGAGTGGGACAAACTCGTAGCCAGACGCGCCTGGCGCCCCGAATCGGCCCATGACGTGCACCTGGCTACGAGTTTGTCCCAAAGTTCGGGACACAACGCTTGCGGCCTGGCCAGCGAGGTGGGCAGGCCCTTCCTTCACCGCCCTCATCCACTGCCCACCCCTGGCGACGCGACACGGGCCGGGCGACTTGGAGTGGGACAAACTCGTAGCCAGACACGCCCAACGCCCCAAATCGCCCCACGTCGCCCATCTGGATTCGAGTTTGTCCCAAAGCTTGGGGACACAACACCGGCGGCATGGCAGGCGCGGCGGGGCAGGCCCTTCCTTCACCACCCTCACACACCACCCTCGCGTGGCGACCCGACACGGATCGGCTGATGTGGAATGGGACAAACTCGCAGCCAGACACGCCTAACGCCCCGAATCCCCCCACGACACCCATCTAGCTTCGAGTTTGTCCCACTGTGGGGCGACGGCAACCGCCCCACAACCTCACCCGGCGGTCGGTACCTCGCTGGACGCTTCCTCGTCGCTGACGCCCGGGTCCTCCCCGTCGCGCGTGGCGCGCCGCCCGAGCCAGAAAGTCGTCACCCACAGCAGCGCGCACGCGCACGCCCCGACGCCGATCTTCAGCCACCACGGCCATCCCGACGGCGTCACGAACCCCTCTAACAGGCCGCTGAGAAGCAAAAACGCCGTCAGCGCCACCACCACCACGATGGTCGTGCGCCCCTCGTGGGCCAACGACGCCGCCCGCGTCCGCTGGCCGGGGACGAGCCACGCCCACAGCAACCGCACGCCCGCCGCGCCCGCGAAGAACACGCAACTCAGTTCCAGCATCCCGTGCGGCAGGATCAGCGACCAGAACACGAAGTCGCCGCCGTTGACGTGCATGACGGCTGCGGCTGCCCCCAGATTCAGCGAGTTCTCGAACAAGATGTAGGCCGGGTAGATCCCCGTGATCCCCCCGGCGACGGCCAACGCCGCCACCCGCGCGTTGTTCGTCCACACCTGCGCCGTGAAGCTGGCGTGCGAGTATTCCTGGTAGTACTGCGCGAACGCGTTCTTGACGTAATCCGCCTGATCGGCCGGCGGCATGACCTGATTCAGCACCACCGGATGCCCACTCGCCCACACCCCCACGACCACCGCCACGCCCAGGCAGATCGCGGCGGTCGCCACCGCCCACCACCTCACCTGGTACAGCGCCGCGGGCACCGTCCGGACGACGAACCGCACCACCGTGCGCCACGAGGCGTCGTGCGGGCTCCCGATGCGCCCGCGCGCCTTGACGAGCGTGATCGACAACTGCGAGACCAGCGCCGGGTCGGGCGCGGTGGACCTCAGCACCGACAATTGCGTGGCGCCCTGGCGGTACAGATGGACGAGTTCGTCCGCCTCGCGCCCGGACAGCCGCCGCTGCGACGCCAGCGCGTCCAGCCGCCGCCATTGGCCTGCGTGTTGGGCGGCGAACACATCGATGTCCACTCGGCTAGCCTAGAACAGTGAGCGCCATCATGGGACTGTCGCAGCCGCGACGCGGAGTGCGCGCCGCCCGGTTCCCGTCGTCGCGTCGGCGGGCGTGACATGGATAGCGACGAGATCCTCACCGGCGAGGGCGTGTGGCTGTCCGTCCAGACGGCGTCAGTCCTCGCGCGCGCGGGGGCCTGGCTGATCGACGCCATCGCGGCGGTGATCGTCTTCGTGGCGTTGCTGTACGGGGTCGTCCTCAACGTGGCCTTGGTGGCCCCGGGCGCCTTGGACGCGGCGGCGGGCATCGCCCTGGTGAGCACGGTGCTGGCCGTCGTGTTCCTGGGCATCCCCGTCACGGTGGAGACGCTGACGCGCGGGCGCTCGCTGGGCAAACTCATTTTCGGCCTGCGCGTCCTCCGCGACGACGGCGGCCCGGTCCGGCTGCGCCATGCGGCCATCCGCGCCCTGATCGCCGTGTTCGAGCTGTGGTCGCTCATGGGATCCCTGGCGTTCGTCGTCAGCATGCTCAACGACCGGGGCAAGCGCGTCGGCGATTTCCTGGCGGGCACCTACGTGGCGTCCATGCGCGGCGCGAAGAGCCAGATCCTGCCCCTGGCGATGCCGCCGGAACTGGCCCCTTGGATCGCCAACGCCGACCTGCGCCCCCTGCCCGATTCGCTGGCCTTGCAGGCGCGCCAATTCCTGCGCCGGGCCAACCAGTTCCCGCCCCCGGTGCGCCACCTGATGGGCCTGCGGGTGGCCGCCCACGTCGAACGGTACGTGGCGCCGCCGCCCCCGCCGGGCACCTGGCCGGAGCGTTTCATCGCGGCGGTGTTGTATGCGCGACGTGACCGCGACCAGCGCGCGGCCTGGGCCGCGCAACCGCGCCTGGCGGCGCAGCTTGCCGGCATCGACGTGCTGCCCTACCAGATCCCCGACCCGGAAAACTAGCCGCGCCAACAGCAACCGCACCACGCCCCGCTGAGATGGGATGGGAACTGCTCTGAGACGGGATGGGACAAACTCGAAGCCAGATGGCGCGTGGCGGCCAATTAGGGGCCTGTGGATAACCTGGCTACGAGTTTGTCCCGTATCCACAGGCCGAAAAAAGATGGCGGATTCGCGCCGCCGCTCCCCATATTCCAGGCATGACCGACATCGACGCTCTCCTGGCACAAAACGACGGGCTCATCCTGGCCCGCACCCACCGCCACCTGAAATCCAGCCTGAGCCGCTGGACCAAACGCGGAAAACTCGTCCGGATCATGCGGGGCGTCTACGCCCACCCAGACCACGACTTCGCCACCCATCTGCGCGGCGCCCTCGCGCGAATCCCGGACGGAGTCATCGCCGGGCAAGCAGCCATGACCGCCATCTTGGAGCTGGACGAGATCCCGACAACGATCGAGCTATGCACCCCGACACACCGCATGCCCCAACGCGGCTTCCGCTTCACGCAACGCAAGATCCCGCCCGAGTACGTCACCGGGAATCTGATGTCGCCAGTCCTGGCCGCCGTGGACAAGGCCAGCACCAACGCGGACTGGATAGACGATCTCCTCCGCACCCGCCGAGTCCACCCCTCGCAGTTCGCCGCCGCCTTCGAAGCCTGCCCCGGACGCGCGGGCAACCGGGCCCGGCGCCGACGCGTTCGCCGCACCCGCACCAACCCGTGGTCGAAGGCCGAACGCGACTACCACGACCTGCTCGACAAGCACCGGATTCGCGGGTGGGTCGCCAACCACAAGGTCGACGTCGGCGGCGCCTGGTATTACCTCGACATCGCCTTCCGCAAAGAAAAACTCGCCATCGAAGTCGACGGATACAACACCCACGGCAACAGCCATGCCTTCGAGGCGGACCGACACCGCCACAACGAACTCACCCGCGCAGGCTGGACCATCCTCCACTTCACGTGGGCCATGCTGGGCGACCCAGACCAGGTGATCCGCACCATACGGGAGACCCGGGCGTCCCTGAAAAGAGCTCGCCGCTGACACTCGGCGCGAACAGGCCGGTGAACCGCCTGACGCGCGGGACGTGGCCCTAGGGCGCGGGTCCCATTGGCCTTTGGACGCCCCGTCCTCGGAGCAGTCGGTTCTCACCTTCGCTGCCACCGTGTGGCATCGCGTGTCATTGTGAGGCAGAGGGTCCTTGAGCCAGTCGGGTTTCGCCGTGGTCGCTAGCCTTTCGAGCTGAAACGATCACATTGTCAGATTCGACCGAGGTACCGGCGGCCGTCACACAACCGGGCGACCCGTACTGGCACCAGGCCACCGCGCCATTCCGATGGCCACCACGCAGTGGGACAAACTCGAAGCGGCATGAACATAGCGAGGCGATCCAGGGCCCGTGGCGTGGCTGGCTACGAGTTTGTCCCGTTTCCTGGACGCCTATTCCCACGGCGTCATTTGGTAGAGGTCGATCCCTCGGCCATGTGGACAGTGACACAGGTGCCGCTCGCAATGGCCCATGCGAAATGGTCATGCGAGATGGGACAAACTCAAAGTTCAGTCGCCTCACTGGGGCGTTTAAGGACACTAGACGACGACTGGCTTTGAGTTTGTCCCATCTCGCCTTGGGCTCGACCGCCTGGCTACGATTGGCCGGCCTCGTGGCTGCTACAACTGACCGGCTGCCTTCAGCGCCAGGTACGCGTCGCAGACGGCGGGGGCCAGGCGTTGCGGGTCGGCGCGGACGATCCTGACGCCCATCCGCTCGACGCGCGCGGCCAACGTGTCGGTGGCCAGCCTCAGCCGGGTGGTCGCCGCGGCTGTGTACACATCGCCCGCCGTGGCCACGTCACCCTCGCGCCGGGACTCGTCCGGGTTGGTGACGTGGGCGATGACGACGCGGTGGTCGTGGGCCAACGCGGGCAGCACCAGCCCGAGCCCCTCCGCGTAGACCGCTGGGTCGAGCCCCGTCACCAGCACCACCAGCGAGCGCTGGGAACACAGGCCACGGGCCTGCGCCGCGATGAGCGGCCAATCAGCCTCCACCAGGGTCGGCTCGACGTGGCTCAACGCGTTGGCGAACGTCGACAAGACGGTCTGCGCCTGGCTCGCCCCCGCGACCCGCGCCCTCACGGCCCGGTCCGCCGCGAGCAGGCTGACGCGGTCGCCGGACGCCGCCCCGAGCGCGCCCATGAGCAGGCAGGTTTCGATGCCCGGGTCCAGGCGCGTCTCGCCGACGGCACCCGCCACCCGCGCGATCCCCGCCGCAGACCCAGCCGCTGTGGCTCTGCCCGACCGCGCCGCGCCACGGGCACCCGACGCCGGAACGCTCCCCGACGACCCCGACGATCCACCCGCACCCAGCCACCTCCTGCCTCCCCGGCGCGCCCAGGCCGGCCTATCCCCATCCACGCCCGCCCCGACGCCCTCTGCCGCCAGCCTTCCTGCCGCCCACCGAGACGTGTCGAGCACAATGAGGATGTGCCGGTCGCGTTCGGGACGCCAGGTCCGCACCATCGTCTTTTGCGCCCGCGCCGACGCGCGCCAGTCGATGGACCGGACGTCGTCGCCCACGGCGTAGTCGCGCAACGAGTCGAATTCCGTCCCCTGCCCCCGGACGTGGACGGCGGCCTGCCCGTCCAGTTCGCGCAGCCGCGCCAGGTGGTAGGGCAGTTGCGAGCGCGACCGGAATTCGGGCAGCACGCGCAGAGTCCCCTCGACCGTCACCGAACCTTGCCTGGCCACCAGCCCCAACGGCCCGAACGACCGGATCGTCACGTCGGCGGCATGCAAATCCCCCCGGCGCGAGGGCGTCAACGTCGTCACCTGGCGGACGGCCTCCCCCGCCCGGATCGCCAGCCGACGCCGCTCCCCCACCGCGCCCGCGCTCGGCGGCCAGGCGTCGCGCACCATCACCACGGCACGCCGACCCCCCAAATTCGACAGCGTCAGCCGGGACGCCGCCTTATCCGTCAGCCGGACGCTGGACGGCAGGTCGCGGACGACGCGCAGCCGCGAGGGCCGCACGGCCAGGAGCCCGTCGGCCACGCACAACGCCGCCACCAACACGACCCACGCCACCACCGTCAGCGGCGCCGGGATCGCCCACACGGCGACGATCCCCACCAGCACCAGCAGCGGCACCCGCCCGGAAATAGCCATCCTTCAGCGGGGGACGGGAACGGTGGCCAGCACGCTCGCGACGATGGACGAGGCCGTGGTGCCGTCCATCTGGGCCTCGGTGCGGACCTGGATGCGGTGGTTCAGCGTGGCGACGGCCAGGGCCTTCACGTCGTCGGGGGTGGTGAAATCGCGCCCGTTCATCCACGCCCACGCCCGTGACGTGCGCATGAGGGCGGTCGCGCCGCGCGGGGAAACGCCCAGGGACACCGACGGAGCTTGGCGCGTCGCCCGGCAGATGTCGACGACGTAGCCGACCACGGGCGCGTCGACGCGGACCGACGCCACCTGCCTGCGGGCACTCGCCAGGTCGTCGGCGTTCGTGACGGCATGCAGCCCGGCGTCGGCGAGCACGCGGGGGTCGAAGCCCTGAGCGTGCCGGGTGACGACCTGGATCTCGTCGGCGCGGGCGGGCAGCGGCATCGTCAGCTTCAGCAAGAAGCGGTCGAGCTGCGCCTCCGGGAGCGGGTAGGTGCCCTCGTATTCGACGGGGTTCTGCGTGGCGATGACCATGAACGGGCTCGGCAGGTCGTGTGTCGTCCCGTCGGCGGTGACCTGGCCCTCCTCCATCGCCTCCAGCAGCGACGCCTGGGTTTTCGGCGGCGTCCGGTTGATCTCGTCGGCCAACAGCAGGTTGGTGAACACGGGGCCGGGGCGGAAGTCGAACCGGGCGGCCTGGGCGTCGTAAATCAGGGAGCCGGTCACGTCGCCGGGCATCAGGTCGGGGGTGAACTGGACGCGTTTGGTCGCCAAATCCAGGCTGGCCGCCAACGACCGGACGAGCAACGTCTTGGCGACGCCCGGCACCCCTTCGAGCAGGACATGCCCGCCGCACAACAGCCCGATGAGAAGGCCCGACACGGCCTCGTCCTGCCCAACGACGGCCTTGGCGACCTCCTCGCGGACGCGGTTCAAGGCTTGCTGCGGCCCGGACAAGGGCTGGGGAGTCGGGACTCCAGCCTGGTCGGGAGGCGCCCAACCGGTGGGGCTCGTGGGCGGCACCGACGGCGCAACCGACGACACGCCGGGAAGCGAGGCAACCCCGTCGGGCGGCGCCGCCGGAACGGCTGGAGCTGGTGACAGAGCTTGGTCGGACGGCGCCCAAGTGGTCGGGCTTGCAGACGGCGACAACGGCGCAACCGGCGGCTGCCCGTACGACCCAAGACCCGCTTGCGGCACCCCACCCTGCTGCGGCGGCATCCCGGCGGGATCGCCGCTCAAATACGCGCGGTGCAGCGGCGGCGGCACGTCCGGGCGTTGTGGCGCGCCAGGATATGGCTGCGGCATCCATCCGGACGCCGGCGCCGCCGGGGGCGTTGGGGGCGCGGATGGTGGGAACACCGGTTCCTGCGGGGTCGGCGTCGGGGGTGTCGGCGTGGATGGGTTGCTCATCGGGGCTCGCTTTCTGGGGGGCTGTTGGGGGTGCGTCCTAGTGGAGGGTGCGTTCGAGGTGTGCCAGGTCGTGGGCGAGGCGGACCAGGTCGTCGTCGGTCGCGGGCGCCGGGCCGTACAACAACGGGTGCAGCGCCACCGGCTCGGCGTGGACGGCGTCGGCGATACGGGTCACGACGAGGTACGGCGGCGACGAGGGCGGGATGCCCAGCCGGACGGCCATCCGCGAGACCGTCGCCGCGCGCAACGCCGCCGCCGCATGGCCGCGCGCCTTGGACTGGCGGTAGAGCCGTCCCAGGCCGGATGCCGCCTCGGACGCGGGCACGGCCACCGGCAACGCCTCGGGCACGAGTTTCCCGAAGCGCCGTCCCCGCCACACGGCAGCCGCCCCCGCCGCCACGAGCGCCAGGGCCAGGACGGGCGGCGCCCATCCGGGGAACAGCGCCCACACGTCCATGCCCGTCGAATCCCCCGACGACGCCCCGGCCATGTCGGCGGCCCGCGGCAGGTACCACGTCAGCGTCGCGTGGCGTCCCAGGGTGCGCAGCGCCAGGGCCGCGTTGCCGTCGTCGGCGACGGTGCCGTTCTGGACGAATTCGTCGCTGGCCAGGGCGGTGACGCGGTGGGCGGCGAGGTGGACATCGGCGTATTGCGCCGAGGAATCGCCAACGAAACAGCTCACGGCGCTGGTGTCAAGGCCCCCCATGCTCACGGTCACGCTCCCGGCAGCCTGGGCGTCGGGGTCGTCGCAGTTGGCCGCCACGGACCCGCCAGAGTTATACCAGGGCTCGTAGGCGACCTGGTCGCCCGTCAGCGCGGACATGGTGTCGGACACGTCGCCGGTCTGGTTGTCGGCCACGATGAGGACGAAGTCGGCGCCCGCATGGGCGATCTGCGTCGTGGCCGCCTGCGACAACGACGACGGCAGCACGACGGCCAACGTCGTCCCCTTCTTCGCGGCGGCGATCGCGCCGTCCAGGGAGGTCGCCTGCGACACCGTGATGCCGTTGGCGCGCAACACCTGGGCCAGCGCGCGGGCGCCCGTGTGGCCGGGGTTGTCGAGGGAGTCGGTGGTGTTCCGGGTGCCCGACGGGATCAACGACGTGAGAATGACGAGCAACGCGAACGCGGCCAGCACCGCCACCCCGCCGATGGCCCACCCGACCGCGCGCCGACGCCGGACCACCGGCAGCGGACGCGACATGGTGCTAGGCGCACTCATGACGCCTCCCCCACGCTGACACGGGTGCCGTCGGGCGGCGAGTCCGGCCCCGGCCCATCCCCGTCGGGACCGTCGGCGAGCACAGGCCGGGCGCGTTGGATGTCCTCGTCCAGGGCCGTCATCTGCTCGTAGTGCTCTCTCGTGCCCGTCCGATGCCCGTAGGCCAGCCCGTCGAACACGTCCGCCGCGCGCCCCAGCGCCACCGCGTAGTCGGGCAGCTTGTCGCGGGCGCGCTCCACCGCCTCGTGGGCGGTCATGCCGGGGCTCTCGTCGATGACGGTGCGCTGCGCCAACGCCCGCACGAGCGCCCGGAAGCGCTGGATCGTCGCCTGCGTCCACTGACCCTGTTGGCCCAGCCGGGCGGCATCGTCGCGCAACTGGTCGGCGGTGGCGGCGTCGTCGGCGAACATGGCCGCCGCGACGACCCGCCGGTCGTTCCTCAACGGCCCCGCCAGCAGCACGACCCCCGCCAACACTGCGACCACGACGACCGCGACCACAACGAGCATCTGCGGGTTGGCCGTGGAGTGCGTCGGGAGGTTGTTCAGCCAATCCCACAACCGCTGCCACAGGTCGGACCACCAGTATTGAACGTCGGCGTACTCGGGTTTGGCGAGCTCGGTCTGGAGCTGCCGCTGGGCCTCTTCGGCCCCCACCGCGATGGGCGCGTCCAGGGGGATCATCGGGCGAACTCCTCGGCCAGCGCCAGGTCGAGCCCCTCGTCGCGGATGCGTGCGTCCGTGTAGAGCAACGCCGTCACCGACGCCTCCAACGGGAGGCACAGCGCGGCGGCGACCATCGACGTGACCATCGAGGACGCCAGCCCGACGACGGGGTTGTCCACCATGACGACCAGGTCCACGATCGACAAGATCTGCGAGAACGTCCCGGCGGCGATGCCCACGATGACCCCCGTCAACGCCTGGATGCCGAACGTCCGCCAGAAACGGCCACGGGTGAGCCCCCAGCTACGCCGGATGGCCGCCACGGGACCGGTGCATTCGACGCCAATCGACGGCAGCGCGAACCCCAGCCGGACCACCAACCACGCCACCAGGGCGATCCCGCCCAGCACGCCCAGGACCGCGACCACGGCCATGAGCCCCCCGAACACCCCGCCCGACGATATTCCCACCGCGACGCCGACCCACACCACGACGGCCACCCCGATCGCCACGGCCACCAACGCCATGAACCCCGCCGTGGCGGGCAGGCGGCGCCACCACCGCCGCAGGGCGTCGGCTGGCGTGACCCGGTGGGCCGCGACCCCCTCGCACACGACGTAGGACAGCATCGGCATCAGCGCCATCATCGCCACCACCGTCACCAGCCCCGACACGCCGACCAGCCCCGCCACGGTCGCCGTCACGTCCGACGAGAGGGCCCCCGACCCGGGGCCGGCCAGGTCGCCCACCTGGAACCCGAACAACGCCGCCACCGCCCACGCGACCAGCGTCACGACCAGTTGCAGCCCCAGCATGACGACGAATGTCAGCCCCATCGTGGCGGGCGCGTTGTACCGGACCGCCCGGAAGGCCCCGCTGAGGATGTCCCCCAACGACAAGGGCCGCAACGGCACGACGCCGGTCCGCTCGGATGTCGTGTGCCACTCCAGCGAGCCCGCGTCGGCCCCCAACTGCGCGGCGAACAGCCCGCCATCCTCCCACGTCGACCGTGGTGGCGCGGGCGGTGGTTGGTAGCCGGCAAAACCCGGTTGACTGATGGGATACCCCGCGTTGGCATCCCCGCCAGCGGCGGCGGGGACGGGAGGTGGCTGGTAACCGGGATCAGCCGACGCAGGCCAGGCCGGTCGCATGGCGGCTCCGGCGGGCTGTGGGGCCGGTTGGGGATACATGGGCGCTCCCAGTTGACGTGTCGGCTCCATCGTTCCACACACGACCCGAAAAACACACGACTGCCGGATTCAGCGGATCGAGACGGTTGATTCCAGGGGGTGCGGGTGCGAGCAGCGTGTGGCAGGCGTGATGGGAAGGCGGAGGAGGAGTCGATAGTGGTGCTATCGGCGACGACGACAACGCGCCCAGCGCGCCTGCCACACGCAGCGCAGCCCTGCACCCCTTGGAATCAACCGTCTAGCCGTCCCCCGCCCAGGCAGCCGGGCTCCAGTGGTACGTGTCGACGCCGTCGACGTTCGCCAACGTCCAGCCGTCCTCGGGCGTGCCGTCGATGGCGATGACGGCGGTGTTCGCCAGCCCGCCCCACTGCCCCAGGGCCTCGTCGAACCCCCGGACGCGGTGCGAGCCCCACACGCGCAGGGCCGCGCCGTGGCTGGCCGCCAACGAGCCGTCGCCGGTGCGCGTCACCGCCGCGATGGCCGCGTCGAAGCGGGCGAAGAACTCGTGGCCGTCCTCGCCACCGGGCACACGGGCGGACAGGTCGTCCTTCCAGGTGGTCAGGGTGCGCAGGTAACGGTCGGCGTCCGGGGACATTTCGTCGTCGCCGGCGCCGATCTCCCGCAGCCCGTCCAGGACGCCCAACGCCAGCCCGCGCGACGCCGCCAACGGTGCGACGGTCTGCTGGGCCCGCACCAGCGTCGACGCGTACACCGCCGCCACGTCCACCCCGGCCAGCCGTCCGATGAGTTCTTCGGCCTGGTGGCGTCCCACGTCGTCCAAATCGGCGCCGGGGGCAGCCGTGTCGAGCAGGTTCTTGGTGTTGGAGGCCGTCCGCCCGTGCCGGACGAGAATGATGCGCATCGTTGCTCCCCTACTTGGCTGTCGCCCGCGCGCGCCTGTGGGCACGGTTCCAGCCCAGGCGGAGGATGAGGTACGTCATCGCGCCGGGGAACGCGACGAACAAGATCCAGCGGGAAAAGTACGGATTCAGCCCCGGCAACATGTGGACGCCCACGCACGCGATGCCGAACACGATCAGCACCAGCGCGCGCAGCCAGCCGTGCACCAGCCGCGTGGGCAACGTCATCACCACGACGGTCGCCACGCTCATGGCGATCGCGCCCGCGATGATGAGAATTTCAAGCCATGCGTCCATGTGCTCCCCGCTGCGATTTGATGAGGCGATCTTACCGAACTAGGTTCTAGGTGGAAGATTTTTCACCCCATCGTTGAGGAGATCCTCGTGAGCAAAGCTCCCGTCAAAGTAGCGGTCACCGGCGCAGCCGGCCAGATCTGCTACAGCCTGTTGTTCCGCATCGCCAGTGGCTCGCTGTTGGGCCCCGACCAGCCCGTCGAGCTGCGTCTGCTGGAGATCACTCCCGCGCTCAAAGCGCTAGAAGGCGTCGTCATGGAATTGGAGGACTGCGCGTTCCCGTTGCTGTCCGCCGTCCAGATCGGCGACGACCCGTTGAAGGTGTTCGACGGCGTCAACCTGGCCATGCTGGTCGGCGCCCGTCCGCGCGGGGCCGGCATGGAACGGTCCGACCTGTTGGCCGCCAACGGCGCCATTTTCACCGCGCAGGGCAAAGCCCTCAACCAGGTCGCCGCCAGCGACATCAAGGTGCTCATCACCGGCAACCCGGCGAACACCAACGCCCTGATCGCCATGACCAACGCCCCTGACATCCCGAACGACCACTTCGCGGCCCTGACCCGGCTCGACCACAACCGCGCCATCACCCAGTTGGCGTCCAAGGTGGGCGTGCCCGTCACGTCCGTGTCGCAAATGACGATCTGGGGCAACCACTCGTCCACGCAGTACCCGGATGTCTTCCACGCGCTGGTGGACGGCAAGCCCGCCACGGATCTGGTGGACCAGGCGTGGATCGAGAACGATTTCATCCCGACGGTCGCCAAGCGCGGCGCGGCCATCATCGCGGCGCGCGGCCTGTCGTCAGCGGCCTCTGCGGCCAACGCCACCGTCGAGTGCATGCACGACTGGGCGCTGGGCACCCCAGCGGGCGCGTGGACATCCATGTCGATCCCCACGGACGGCTCCTACGGCGTCCCCGAGGGCATCATCTCGTCCTTCCCGGTGACCATCGCCGACGGCAAGCCGTCCATCGTCCAGGGCCTGGAGATCGACGCGTTCTCGCGCGCCAAGATCGACGAGTCGGTGGCCGAGTTGGTGGACGAGCGCGACGCCGTCACGGAACTCGGGCTGATCTGATCGAGCGTCCTGCGCCGGAAACCCCCGCACAGGACGCCACCACCCCACCCCAACGCGAAGCGCCCCTTCGGGGGCGCTTCGCCGTGTCCGGGCGCGTACGTGCAGGAGCGTGTCGTGGGGACGGGGAAAGAATCGACACTCAGAGCCTTATTCATAACTCTTGGCAGCTGCGCGCTGCCCGGATCGGTACCTGGCCGCGTTGTCGTCGTCGCTCGTGCCACCAGCACGAACTCCTCCTCCGCCTCGCCAGCCACCGCCCGGACACCGCTCGCCAAACCAAGAGTTATGAATAAGGCTCTAACAATGGGACAAACTCGAAGCCAGATGCCAAGTGGACGCGTTTTCTGGACTCGTCAGACAACTGGCTTCGAGTTTGTCCCATGTGGGGTGGCAAGGGATTAGCAGGGAGAGCCGGCTGGCGAGGTGGACGTTGCCCCAGTGTCGTGTGAGGGAGGTTTCTGACGGCATGGGGTCAGAAACCTCCCTCGCGCGACACTAGCTGAACGCGATGGCGATCTTGTTCGGGTTGGAAAAGTCGGCGTCCACGAGGCCGAAGCCCGCAACCACCGCCATCATCGACGACGCGGCGCCCTCCGCCTGTTGCAGGGCGCCCTGCGCCTGATCCGCGCCCGATGGCCCGGACACGTCAACCGACCTGCTGCCGCCGGTGAAACCAGGATCGGGATTCACCGGGGCGCCATACTCTGGCGCATACTCAGCCGAGATGCCGACACCCGAAATGTCGGCCTGAGCCTGGGTGACACTTCCCGGCGACAACGTCGGCTTCAGGTTCGCCAGGCTGGCCTCGTCGGCGACGGACCAGGTCACCCAACTGGCGTTGACGGGGGTCGGCTGCCCGGAGGCGTCGAGGGGGGCGATGTCTGACAACCCGCAGCTAGCGGGCACCGTCGACCGCGCGTGACGGCAGGCCGTCAGCTTCGCCCGGGTGGCCGCGATGATCTTCTTCGTCCCAAGCGCGCTCAGGGCTGGCTTCACCCCGGTCACGGGCACGGCCACGCCGGGCGTCTCCACCCGCAGCAGCGCGTTCACGGTGATCATCGGATTGGCCGAGACGAGGGTGTATTGGCCGGGGAACAACACGATCGCCGACGGGTTCGGCACCTTGATCCCCGCGATCGTCAACGCCAGGCTGTGCGGGACATTTTGCACGTTGAGCGTCCCGGCGACCGACGCCAGTTTCCACCCGCCGTCGGGCGACTGCTGGAGGGCGAACTGCGTCATGACGACATCGGTGCCCCGCAGGTAGGTGGCCGTGGCGGTGGCGTGCCAGCCGACGGGCTGCAGCACGTCGACCTGGATGTTGGTGATCGGGTGCGCCGTGACCGCAGCCTTGAGCACGGCGTCGGTCAGGAAGGTCTTGTCCTTGGGCTGGCTGGCCGCGTACGACAACGCCGCCTTGGCGTTGCCAGCGGCCAGGGCGTGGAGGAAGCCCGTCACGGTGTTCTTCACCATCGTCGCCGCAGGGTCCGTCCCGGCTGGGGAAGAGCTGCCCGACGCCGCCGGGGTATCTGGGGGAAACACATTGGTGGGCCACAGCCGCCCGCCCGGCCCCCACACGTTGGCTGCCACGAGCGCCAGCACGACCAGCACCACGACCGCGCCACCGCCGATGCCCACTGCCAAGGGCCACCGGCGCTTCGCGGGTGGCGGCACCTGGGCATCCGCCTGCCCGGCATCCTGCCCGCCGCCTGCCAACCCGGCTGCCCACGCGTCCAAGTCGAACGGGTCCTTGGCGGCATCTTCGGGCGAGGGCCGTGCCCACGGGGAGTCGCTGTCCTGCGACCCCTTCCACCCGAAATCCTCCGGCGTGCTCATCAAGCCCTCCTGCTGGCGACGCCACCAGCCTATCGCCGCCGGGCCCGCAACCCCTGGCCCCCTGCAGGCCGCGGCCCGAAATGGGACAAACTCAAAGCCACACGCCACATGGACGTGTTTTCGCAGGGCTTCGAGCATCTGGCTTCGAGTTTGTCCCATTCCACTTGTCCCACATCGGGCTGGCGTCTCGCGCAGGCGGGCCGCGCCGACGACCTCGCCGAGGCCCGCGTCCTGCCACTTAGCCCGGCTCGAAGGTGACGACGATGTCGTTGGCGTCCCAGACCAGGATGTCGACCTTCGTCAACCTGACCGTGCCGCGATAGTAGTAATTCGCCCGCGTCGCATCGGCGTGGAATTTCAGCGTCACGGACGTGGACGCGCTGGCGAACGGCAGGCCGTCGGACGTCAGCGCGGGCTTGATGGCCAAGATGTCGCCGCCGGTCTGCGTCCACGTGATCGTGCTGGTGTCGATGGTGCCGTCGGTAGGCGCCTCGATGCTGTACCCACAGCCCCTCGGCGTCAGGGTTTTTTGCGCCAGGCACGCGGCCAGTTTCGTCTTCGCCGCCACCCGGATCTTGGTCACGGCGGTAGCGCTCAACGCCGGCTTCGCCTTCACGAGGTCGCTCTGCCCCGGCTTGCCGACGACGGCGGTCGTCTTGGGCAACGCCACCATCGCATCGGCGGATGTCACCGCGTATGCGCCGGGGAACACGTCGACGCTGGGGGCGTTGCCGGTGCTCACGCCCGCGACCTTCACCGGCACCGACGCCGCGATCGCGGACAGGTCGACCGTTCCGGTGACCGATTCCAGGTACCACGCCCGCCCGTATTTGGTGACTTCGACGTTGGCCGACACAGCCGTGGAGCCGATCTTGTAATGCGCGACGACGACGGTCAGCTTGCTGTTGCCGGAGGCCGACGGCGTCGTGATCCCGGTGATCGGCGCGGTGGCGTGCGACGCCTTAAGCACCGCGTCGCTCAGGAATGCCTGGTTCGCGGGCAACGTCGCCGCGAACTCCAACGCGGCGCTGGCATGTCCGCCGGCCACCGCCTCCAGATACCCCTGGACGGCCTTCTGCGGCGTCGACCCTCCCGTGCGACCATCCAACGTCGCGGGCACCGCCGGCGCGACGAACATCAGCACGAACTGCGTCAGCGCCATCAGCACCAGCACCACGCACCCGACGGCGATGAACGTGAGCAACCCGCTGCGCGACGACGGTTGGCGCGCCGCCGGTCTTTTGGTGCTCACATGTCCATCGTCCCCGCCACAGCGGGCGAACTCAAACCGCCACGCGCCAAACGCGTGGGGCATGCGTTGGCCGCACGGGCGCCGCTGCCGGGAATCGGCGCGCCCCGCTACTGCTCCAGCGCCGGACGCTTCCAGAAACGCCGGGCCAGCGTGACGATCAGCCAGACGGTCAGCGCGACGACGCCCGCGTTGCGGACGGCCAGCAGCGCCGTCGTCACCGGGACGAGGGGGCCACTGGCGTACCCGTCCAAGTAGTTGTACATCACGGGGTAGATGACCTGGGTGGCGGCGGTGAGGACCAGCATCCAGATGGCCGTCCAGTTGAGCGTCCGCGCGAAGGGGCGTCCGCGCGGGCACAGCGCCAACGTCGCCGCGATCGGCCCGGCCAGCCAGATCAGGTATTGGGGGCTGAACGTTTTGTTCGTGACGATCATGATCGCGGTGGCAACGATCATCAGCACCCCCGCCTCCTCCAGCGCGCGTTGGGGTCGGCGCAGCCACAGCACGTACAGCCCGACGATGACCAGCACCCCCACGATCAGGCTGACGCTCGCCGCGCCCAGCAGCGGGCCGTCGATGGGTCCGAAGACCTCGAACGCCTGGTAGTTCGAGTAGTTGACGGTGTAGACGTCCGGCCACAGGGCGTGGGCGATCATCGCAGGGGTGGCCCACACCGATTCGATCTGCAACCCCCGGTCGGATTGCCACGTCAGCGGCGAGACCAGCCGTCCCCATCCGGCCCAGATCAGCGAGACCAACGCCAGCACCCCGCCCGTAGCCACGAACGCGACGGTGGATCGGACGACCTGTTTGCGGTCGGTCATGGTGGCTGGCCACATGACGGCGGGCCACAGTTTGATGGCCGCGCCGACGCCCGTCATCGCGCCCGCGCGCGTGGTGCCCAGCGCCAGGACGCCCAGCACGCCCGTGAACGCGGTCAACAGGTCCAGGCGCAGATAGGTGATCGGCCCCATGACCAGGACGAACCCGATCCAGAACCATGCAGCCGGGCGCGGGTCCACCCCCGCGCGCCGGGCGCCGCGCCACAGCAGCAGCAACGCGCCACCGTCGAGCGCCATCATGACGACGATGAACGCCGTCACGAACCCGCCCTGGGTGCCCGCGCCGAGCCCGTAGGGAATGGCCAGCAGCCACATGACCGGCGTCGGGTATTCCACCAGCAACTGCGACGGGGACGTGCCGGTGAACAGCTCGTTCATGCGCCCGAAGTAGTACTGGACGTCGCCCTGGACAAAGTTTTCCGGGCCGATGAACAAGATGAGCACGATCGCCCGGCTGATGACCCACCCGGCGGCGGCAGCGATGGCAGGCAAACGTGAGGAACTGGCCACCCCGGAACCCTACCAGGCGCGGATTTGAGCCACCTGGTGGCGGGTGGCGTTCCCGGAGGCGGGCGCCTCAGTTGCCGTAGCCCGGCGCCAGCCAGGCGAGCACCAGGATTCCCACCCCGATGCCCAACATCACCACCACGTCCACGGCGGGACGGCGCACGGCCAGCAGCCCGGAGCGTTTCTTGCCCAGAATCATCCGCAGCACCCCGCCCACGGCAAGCGCCCCGCCGATGACGGTACAGCCGATGCGCCAGTGGGTGGCCGCGACGATCGCCAGGCCGCCCGCGACGCCCAGCAGCACGATCGCCAGCGGCCATTGCCCGAGCATTCGCCGGGCGAAGGGCTTGCGTGGCGGGGGTGAAGCTGGCGACCGGGACGCAACCGGCTTTGGGGGCGCGGCCTGGGTGGGGGACGAAGCTGGCGGTGCGGCCATCAGGCCCGCTCAGCCATGTCCACGACGTTGGCCAGCAGCATCGCGCGCGTCATCGGCCCGACGCCGCCGGGGTTGGGCGTCATCCATCCGGCCACGTCCCACACGCCTGGGTCCACGTCGCCCACCGGCTTGCCGTCGACGCGCGTGACGCCCACGTCGATGACAGCGGCGCCGGGCGACACCATGTCGGCGGTGATCATGTGCGCCCGCCCCGCCGCCGCGACGATGACGTCCGCGCGGCGGGTGTGCTCGGCCAGGTCGCGCGTGCGCGTGTGGCAGACGGTGACGGTCGCGTTGTACTCGCGCCAGGTCAGCAGCGTCGCCAACGGGCGCCCGACGGTGGTGCCGCGCCCGATGACGCACACCTGCTTGCCCTCCAACGGGTAGTCCCAGCGGCGCAACAGGTCGAGGATGCCGCGCGGCGTGCAGGGCAGGACGCCGGGCGCGCCCAGCATGAGCCGCCCGAGGTTGACCGGCGTGAGGCCGTCCGCGTCCTTGTCCGGGTCGATGAGCCCGAGCATCGCGTGCTCGTCGATGTGCCCCGGCAGCGGCAACTGCACGATGTAGCCGGTGCAGCGCGGGTCGGCGTTCAACCGGGAAATGGCCGCGGCCACGTCGTCGGAGGACGCGGCGGATGGCAGTTCGACCTGGATCGACTCGATGCCCACCTCGGCGCAGTCGCGGTGCTTGCCCGCCACATAGATATGCGACGCCGGGTCGTCGCCGACCAGCACAGTGCCCAGCCCCGGCGTGCGCCCCCGTGCCGCCAACGCGGCCACGCGCGTCGCCAGTTCGGCCTTCACCTGGCTCGCCGCCAGCTTCCCGTCGAGTTTTACCGCCGTCATGGTTCTCCTGTTCTCGTCCTCAACGATTATCGCCACACCAGGGACTCGTTCATAACTCGTGCCGTCCAGCGGCGTGTGGGTGGTGGGCTGGCAAGGCGGAGGAGAAGCTGATAGTGGTGCTATCAGCGCCGACGACAACGCCGCCAGCCCGCCGCCCACACGCCGCTGGATCAGTGGAAAAAGTGGCGCGTGCCCGTCACATACATGGTGACGCCGGCGGCCTGGGCGGCGGCGATGGTCTCGTCGTCGCGGATGGAACCGCCCGGCTGGACGATGGCCGACACCCCCGCGTCCAGGAGGATCTGCGGGCCGTCGCTGAACGGGAAGAACGCGTCGGAGGCGGCCACCGACCCGCGCGCCCGGTCCCCCGCCCGCTCGACGGCCAACCGGCACGAGTCGACCCTGTTCACCTGGCCCATGCCCACGCCGACGGCAGCCAGATCCTTGGCCAGCAGGATCGCGTTCGACTTGACCGACCGGCACGCGCGCCACGCGAACTCCAAGTCGGCCAGCATGGCCGCGTCGGCGGGCTCGCCGCTGACCAGCGTCCAGTTCTCGGGCGCGTCGCCAGGGGCGTCGATGGCGTCGACATCCTGCACCAACACGCCGCCGGTGATCTGCCGGAACTGCCGCACGCCGCCGGGATACGGCTCGACCACCAGGATTCTCAGATTCTTTTTCTTGGTCAGGATCTCCAACGCGCCGTCGTCATACCCGGGCGCGAGCAGCACCTCGGTGAAGATCGGCGCGATCTGCTGGGCGGCCTCGACGCTGATGGGTCGGTTCGCCGCGATGACGCCGCCGTAGGCTGACACCGGGTCGCAGGCGTGGGCCTTGCGGTGGGCGTCGGCCACGTCGGCGCCGATGGCGATGCCGCACGGGTTGGCGTGTTTGATGATCGCCACCGCCGGGGCGTCGAAATCGTAGGCCGCGCGGTAGGCGGCGTCGGCGTCCGTGTAGTTGTTGTAACTCATCTCCTTGCCATGCACCTGGACGGCGCTGGCCAGGCCCACGTCGTGGGAGTCGTGGTAGACGGCGGCGCCCTGGTGGGAGTTCTCGCCGTAGCGCAGCTCGCCCGCCTTCGTCCAGGTGGCGCCGAACCATTCCGGGAACGTGTCGCCCCCCGACGTGTCGGACAGCACCGTGTCCATCCAGGTGGCCACCGCAACGTCGTAGGACGCCGTGTGGGCGAACGCCTCCGCCGCCAGCGTCCGGCGCTGGGCCAACGTGAACCCGCCGACGGCCAGCGCGTCGGGCACCAGGGCGTACTGCTCGGGCGAGGTGATGACGGCGACGCTGGCGTGGTTCTTCGCCGCCGCACGCACCATCGACGGCCCGCCGATGTCGATCTGCTCGACGCACTCGTCGGAGCTGGCGCCCGAGGCGACGGTGGCCCCGAACGGGTACAGGTTCGAGACGACCAACTCGAACGGGGCGATGCCCAACTCGTCCAACTGCTCGCAGTGCGACGCGAGCCGCCGGTCGGCCAGCAGGCCCGCGTGGACCGCCGGGTGGAGCGTCTTGACGCGTCCGTCGAGGCATTCGGGGAACCCGGTGACCTGCTCCACGGGCGTCACGGGCAGCCCGGCGTCGCGCAGGGTGGCAGCCGTCGACCCCGTTGACACCAGTTCGACGCCCGCGTCCACCAGCGCGCGACCCAGGTCCACCAGGCCGTCCTTGTCGTAGACGGATACCAGCGCGCGTCGGATCGAGACGATTCCTGGGCCCTGGAGGTTCACTTGGTCGGTCATTCGGTTCTCCATTCGTTGACCAGACGCACGAGCATGCGCCGTTCCATCACTTTGATACGTTCGTGCAAATCTTCTTGCGATTCGCCCTCGGCCACGAAGACGGCCTCCTGGGCCAGGATGGGGCCGGTGTCCACACCGTCGTCGACGACGAAGACGGTCGCGCCCGTGACCTTGACGCCGTGGGCCAGCGCGTCGCGGACGGCGTGGGCGCCGGGGAAGGACGGCAAGAGCGAGGGGTGGGAATTGATCGTCCGCCCGGCGAAACGCCGCAGGAAGGCTGGCCCCAGGATGCGCATGAAACCCGCGCAGACGACCAGGTCGGGGGTGAAGGAGGCGACCAGCTCGGCCAGGGCAGCGTCCCAGGCGGCACGGTCGCCGGCCAGTTCCAGGACGGCGGTTGGGACATTCGCGGCGCGGGCGCGCGCCAGGCCATAGGCATCCGGCTTGTCGGACACAACGCCCACCACGTCGGCGTCCAGCCCGCCCGCAGCGCGGGCGTCTAAGAGCGCCTGCAACAACGTTCCCGACCCGGACACCAAGACGACGACACGCTTCACACCAGCACCTTACCGAACCCGCGCCGGGGATCGGGCCGATTCCGGGACAACGTTGGAGCCCATGCCCGCACAAGCGCCGCGCCCCGGCGGATGCCCGCCCCCAGAATGGGACAAACTCCAAGCCAGACGGCCCGACACCCCCGAAAACGCCCCCACCCAGCACCTGGCTTCGAGTTTGTCCCATTTCTGGGGACAGGCCAGCCCCCGCAGCGATCCCGCCCGGCATCTGGGCGTGTCCCGACGCCCGGCCTTGCCGGGTGCGTGAGGATAGAGGGGATGCCAACCACGCCCAGCTCCCGCCAGCCGCCACCCGTGCGGCTCCGCGTCCACACGTTCCGCCGCAAGCCCGGCGACCCGGACGCCGTCCCGTTGCTGCCGTGGCCGCTGGCGGCCGGCCTGTGCGCCGTCGGCGCGGCGGCGGCCAGTTGGATCGTCGTGGCGGGCGTCATGCTCGTGTCGTGGTTCACCCAGCCAACGATGGCGATGGCCACCGCGCTGGGGTTCGGGACACAGGTGTGGCTCCTTTCATTCGGCGCGCCCGCCACGATCGGCAGCGAGCACGTGACCTTGATGCCGCTCGGCCTGACCGCCCTGTCGCTGTGTTTCGCCGTGTGGGCGGGGCGCATCGCGGCGCGGCAGGCGTCGTTGGCCCACCCGGACACCCGACGGCGCGGGCTGCTGGCCGTGGCAGTGGCCGCGCTGTTCGCCGCCGTCTATGTCGCCGTGGTCGCGCTGACGGCCCTGGCCTGCGGGTTCGCCGCCAGTCTGCCGTACGCGTGCGTGGGCACCGCGATCGTCGCGGTGCTGGGCGCGGCATGGTCGGCATCGGCAGTCTTCGGCGTCCGGCTGGCAACCTTCCGGCTGCGCGTCCGGCGAGTCGTCGCCGGGTTGTCGGGAGGGCTGCTGGCGGCGGCGCTCGTCGCAGCCGTGGCGCTAGGCGCGGCGGTCGTCACAGGCTGGGACCGCATCCAGACCATCGAGGTGTCGCTGGCCGCCGGAGGGCCGGGGCTTTTCTCGCTGGCGGTAGTCGCGTTGGCGTGGCTCCCGAACACGCTGGCGTGGGCCCTGTCGTGGGCCCTGGGCGGCGGGTTCACGGTGGGCGCCGGCTCGGCGGTGTCGCTGACGGGCGTCCAGGCGGGCATGATGCCGTCCATCCCGGTGCTGGGCGCGCTGCCCGCGCCGGGGGTGACGCCGGCGCCGATGGTCTTGTGGCTGCTGTCGGGCGTGCTCGTGGGGGCCGTGGTGGCCGTCGCGTCGTCGGCCCCGCGCCCGGGCGCCGAATTGGTCGAACGGACGCTGCTCGCCGCAGCAGCCGGGGCGCTCACGTCGGGTGTCATCGTCGGGCTCGCCGCAGCCAGCCGGGGAAACCTGGGGACGGTCCGGCTCGTCGGCCTGGGGCCACGACTGCCGGACCTGCTCATGATGGGCTCGGCGCTGATCGTCTTGTCGGCGGCGTTGGTGGCGGCCATCTCGTGGCTGTTCTCCCACGGCGCCGCCCACGATCGCTAGGACAGCCCCGCATGAGGAACGCCGACGGTGCCATGTCGGCGCGCCCATCCGTATCCCCGGTAAACGAGAACTCACCGGATAGACGACTAAACTGGCCAAGCCGCTGTTGATACATCGTTGAGGAACTGGGTTGGCTGCTAAGAGAGGCTCCGCGCCGCGCCGGGCAATAGGTCCCGACGACGGCCCGCGCTCCCGCGACCGGGGCCAGCCCGAGGAAAACACGATGATCCTGCGGCGCGCCCTCGTCGAGCCGGACGCTCCCGCGCCGCAGGTGCCCGACGGTTGGCCCGCGC